>Ga0194125_10000471_pt1 | contig 67264 bp, 52 predicted proteins | sample TA2KigC250mmetaG_FD_148626 | JGI IMG/M metagenome (GOLD analysis project Ga0194125, IMG submission 148626) | Freshwater microbial communities from Lake Tanganyika, Tanzania - TA2015034 Kigoma Deep Cast 250m | ecosystem: Environmental > Aquatic > Freshwater > Lake | place: Tanzania: Lake...
CGCTGACCTCAACCGACCGAACCGCCGGATGCGGACCCGCATGTCCGGTGGTGTGGCAGGGGGAGTAGCGGGACGAACCCGCTACCCCCCTATGCCGATTGTGAAGGAGAGAGCGTGGATGATCCCATGCTTTCACGACGATTTCTTCGGATCCTCGCGGTTTGCTCAGGCGTCCCGCCCCGGAAGCGTTTCTACTCCGCGGTCACCGTCAGGTTTCCGCTCTTCTCTTCCTTCGAGTGCATGAAGTGGACGAGGAGGCCCTCTCGTTGGCCGGATACCATCGCGCCCTGATCCCCCATCTCGACGAGCATCGTCTCCCAGCCCGCCTTCTCGAGGTCCGCCTCGTACTTCGCCGCCGCGTCCGAATCGACGTCGTGGAGCCAGACGCTGTAGCTCCGCGCGCCGTCGGCTTTGTTTTCCGAGCGGGAGACGCGTTCAACCTTGCCGTACGCGAAGCGCGGAACGCCCGGTAGATCGTTCGGCCACTCGGCCGTCTCGACCGACTCGGTCTCGTAGTCCTTCGTCTTCACCGTGAGCTTTCCCCGGTCGTAGTCGACGTCGGCTTTCTCGCCGCTCGATCGCTCGAGAATCTTCTCGGCCATTTTCTCGGCGGCTTTTTCTCCCGAGTCCTTTCCGCCGCACCCTGCGGTGAAGAAGACGGCGAGCAGAAACACGACCGATGCGAACACGGTGCGCGGCCATCGATGGTTCATGCTTTCACCTTTTTCCTTTCGTGCGCCGTTCAGTACCGCCGCTGGTAAATCTCGTCGAGCGTGAGCGCCTTGAGGTCCTCCACGAGCTCGACCAGATGCCCGATCATCGCCTCCCACATCTTCACGCCCTTCTCGGCGCTCGCCTTGGTCGGATCTCCCATCACGCCGCTCGGCGAGATCCGCTTCGTGAACGCGTGCCACGAGACGCCGCGCCTCGAGGTGAAGTTGAGGTAGCGGCTCGAGAAGCTCGGCACAAGCTTCTCGATGCGTCCGCTGTCCACGAGATGCGGCCGCGTCGCGAGGCTGGTGCTCGTCTCGACCTCGCCCGCATGGACGTCGTTCGGCGTCTCGGTCATGCCGTAGATATCCACGTCGCTCGTCTCGCCGGTGTCGACGCCGACGAAAACGCGCGCGTCCCGGTTGATCATCTGCGCCGCGAAGTCGAGCGCCGGCTTGTTGCCGCCGTGGCCGTTGATGATGAGAAGCTTCGTCACCCCGTTCGCCGCGAGGGCCATGCCGATCTCGTAGACGAGGCGCGCGAGCGTGTCGTTCCCGATGCTCACCGTGCCGGGGAAATCGGCGTGGTGGTACGAGACGCCGTACGGAATGAGCGGAAGCACGAGCGGCTTCGGATCCTGGCAGCGCATCGCCACCTCGCGGCAGAGATGCTCCGCGTCGAACGCGTCCGTGTCGAGCGGGAGATGCGGCCCGTGCTGCTCGATCGCGCCGACGGGGAGGAGCGCGACGTCCACCTCGCCAAGACGCTCGCGCGCCTCGGGCCAGGTGAGCTCGCCGAGAAGGAACCGCGCCGGGCGCTCCCCGCGCGCCGATCCTCGGGCGAAGGAGTCGCCGGTGTCCCTCTCGAACGGGAAGGCTCGGTTCGCGGCGACATCGGTCGTCGGATCGAACGCCTCCCAAGCGCGCCCCTTCCGCCGCACCGCTCCCTCCGCGTGCTCGAGGAGAATCCGGTAGAGCGGGATCCGCATCTCGATCGGGATTCCCTCGATGGGCGAACGAATCGGATCGAAACGAAGTTGGAGCGCCTCGGGACGGGAGCGGACGCGTTTCCGCTCCCGGGGGGTCAGGGAGATGCGGCCGCGCTTCTCGAGGAGCCGAAGCGCCATGTGCAGGCTCGCCTCCTCCTGATGCGCCCCCTTCAACGGGAGATCCGCGAGGCAGGTCTCGATCTGCTCCGGTTTGTATCCGAGAAGGCCCGGGTCCCCTCCGACGGCGAGGATCATCCCGACGATCCGGCGGCACTTCTCGCAGCGCCCGCAGGGGAAGACGCGGCCTCCCTCGATGTGCGTGGCGTGGCACGAGACCTGCTGTTCGACGAGCGCCGGATAACGCTCGTAGAGTGTCTTCTCGATGAGGAGCTCCGAGAGCGGACGGAGAACCGAGAACTGCGAGAGCGCCCATCCTTTACGGCCATAGTAACGAGAGAGGGCGTTGTCGAAGAAGCGAGATTGGTCGAAGAGCCCGTCGTAGTGCTCGATCCCCTTGTGGCTCGCGCGAACGGTCGTGTCGTACTCGTCGCCGATGAGGATGCGCCCCGCGCGGCGCGCGCGCGCGAGGGGGAGCGCGCCGAAGAGAAAGACCGCGACGGTCCAAAGGCGGATCGGGTACTCATCCGAGCGGACGCTCGCGAAGTCGGCGCGGATGAAGGGGAGGCGCCGCAGCATCCACGAGAACAGGCGGTCCGAGTTCATCCAGACGCGCGCGGTGTGGGGAACGTTCTTCTGGAAGTGGCGAAACGCGTTGAGAGCGGTGAACCAGTGCCTCCCCGACTCGTTCCCGAAGATCGGGTGGACCTCGTAGCCGAGCTCGTTCAAGAGCCCGTAGGCGAGGAGGCTATCCTTTCCGCCGCTGGAGAGGACCGCGCAGCGATTCCGATCGGCGGAGTCGATCCTCCACGAGATCTTCCCGGCCGGTTCCGCGTCCGGAAAGAGGAGGGAGGCGCGGAGGTAATTCTCCCGCGGGAGAGCCGGAATGCCGAGCCCGGCCCCGACGAGAAACGGGTTCGGCTCCAGGAACTTCTTGACGTAGATCTCACGCGCCGTGTTCTCGGCCATCTCCGCGAGGAAACGCCGGTCCGTCTCGTCGAACGCCCCGCGAAAGACGATCTCGCGGCAGAAGAGGCCGTAGTTCAGCGCGACCTGCGCCGCGGCCATCGAGGCGAGGTTTCGGTCGGAGGGGCTCTTCGGATCGAAGACCGGCTCCTCGAAACGATAGACGAGGTCGATCGAGTCCTTGGCGCGGCCGCGCACGACGGCGTACGGGGCCGTGAGGCGGTCTCTTCGCACCTCGACCGGTCCGACCTCGAGACGATCGAAGGCGTGAAGAGCATCAAGTGGATCCTTCGGACGTGAAGCGTTCGCCGGGCGCTTCCCGCTCGGCGCCTCGGGTTTCTTTCTCGGTTGCACGCGCGCCTCCCGCTTGTCCGCGGCTGGGTCGCCTCGCCGGTTCCGTCATGATACCGGATCGGAGGCGCGTTCGCATCACCGGTGCGGGGGGTCGTGCGCCTCGGGAATCCGGTCGAGGAGGATCGCGGCGAGAGGCCCGGCGCCGTCCAGAAGGACATCGAACGCGGGAAGGCCGGTCGCGCGCGCGATCGCGTCGCAGACGAACGGGATCTCCTCCCGCGCGAGGCCCTCGTGGTTCACGGTGATCGCGACGACCGGTCTTCCCGACACGAGCTCGATCGCCTGGATCTGCTTTCCGAGCGGGTGCATCGGAAATGCGGGGAATCCGTCGTAGGTCCTCCTCGCCGGGGCGTCCTGTAGGACGACGCAATCCGGCCTCGCGGCGGCGAGGATCTCGAAGCCGCCCGGGTACGCGGGGTTGAGAAGGCTCCCCTGCCCCTCGATCACGAGAACCTCCGCGTTCGTCTCCTTCCACGCGCTCCAGACCGCGTGCTCGATCTCCCCCGTGACAAAATCGTTGATGAGCGAATCGATGAGGATCGAATAACGCGCGCCCTGCATCCAGGCGGTCTGCCCGGTTCCGATCATCTCGGCGCTCCGCCCGGCCCGCTCGAGCGCCTCGACGAGCTTCCATGCGGTTGTCCGCTTCCCGACCGCCGAGTCGGTCCCGAGAATCGCGACCTTGAGGGAGCGGACCTCCTCGATCTTTCCGGTGAAGAAGTGGAGCGCCTCGCGCGCCGGGGGCTTTCGGACGTCCCGGATCTCGATTCCGCGCGCGGCGGCGAGAGGAGCGAGGACGGGATCCTCGGAGAGGAAGTCGTGAAGCCCGGAGTCGACATGGAGGCCGAGCTCGATCGCGCGTCGGATGTCTTCTCTCCCCTCGGGGGAGAGGCGCCCTCCGTCCGGAGCGAGGCCGACCACGAAACGTCTCGCGGGGCGCTTCGCCTCCTCCGCGATCCGGATCCCTTCCTCGATCGAGGCGACGATCAGGATGCCGCACGCGCGCCCGTCGAGCGCTTCGCCGGCATCCTCGCCCGCGCGGAGGTCGTCGATCACCGCTTCCACCCGGTAGCGCCGCGTGAAGCGCACGAGCCCGTGCGCGGTCTTTCCGTTCGGCGTCCCGAACGCGCCGCGGCAGTAGACGATCGCGCTCTCGCGGTCCTTCATCACCGCTTCCCCGTGAGAAGAATCACGTACCGGTCGTTCGGAAGCGGTTCCTTCTTGTGCTGTTCGAGAAGCGCGACGAGCCCCGCGGTCGACGCGGGGAGCGTGTTCAACCCCTCGCGCTCGCGGATCAGCTTCGAGTAGGTGAGAAGGCTCTTGTCCGAAGCATTCGCCGCCCATCCGCCCGTCTCGCGAATCGCCTCGAGGGCGAGATCGCCGTCGATCGAATGCCAGTTGACGAGCGGCTCGTTGATGCTCGTCTCGCGCACGCGCTGGGGAATGAGATCCTCGCAATGAGGCATGTTCTTCGTGAAGGCGCGGACGATCGGGTTCTTGCCGAAGGAGGAGCCGGCGACGAGGCGGGGAAGGCGGGAGGTCTTCCCCCGGCGGCTCAGGGAGAGGAACCCCTTGTAGATCCCGGCGAGCGTGGTTCCGTTCGAGACCGGCGCCGCGAAGATCGCCGGGGCGTCGCGAAGCTCGTCGTAGATCTCGTTGGCGATGTCGCCGTACGAGCGGAGCTGGAGCCTCGTGTTCGCGCCCCCGGGGTTCGCGTCGTAGATCTCGTCCCGGTCGGCCCGCTCGCGCGAGGCGAAGACAGCCGCTTCGTAGTCGCCGGGCACGCGCAGGATCTTCCCTCCGCGATCGATCATCTCCTTGACGCGCCGGGTGTGGTAGGTCTCCGGTATATAGATGAAGCATTCGAGCCCGGCGAGCGACGCGGCGAGCGCGACCGACGCGCCGTAGTTCCCGCAGGTCGCGAGCGTGACCGCGTCGTATCCGCGCCGGAGGGCGTCCATCGCCTGCGCAAAGGCGATTCGATCCTTCTGCGACCCGGTCGGGTTTCCCCCCTCGAACTTGAGATAGAGCTGGCGGATCCCGAACTCGCGCTCGATGTTGCGGGCGCGCGTGAGCGACGTGTCCCCGACCTCCGAGTCGATGATGTCCTCGAACGACTCGAGACGGTCCTCGAGGGAGAGGGTCCGGTCGCGCGCGATGCGCGCTGCGACCGCGAGGTCGGGAGAGAGGGGAATCTCCTGCGGGGTCGCCCCGTCGAGCGCGGGGTCAGTGACCCCGTTCGCGAGGATCGGCGGAGATTCTTCATTCATGAATAAAAACTCCCGGGCGCGCTCGCCCTACTGGGCGCCGGTACCTCCGGCGCCGGTCTGCCGGTGCGGCCGTCTCCCGGCGGGGGACAAGTGTACCGCCTCTTCCGGCGCCGCAACAAAAAAGAACGGGGGATCGCCGAAAACCCGGTCGCGTGCAGGGAGAAGCCCACGGCGCGGGCGGGAGCGTCCACTCCCTTGGCGGCCGGCCGGGGAACCGGGTCCGCGTCCCTCGTGGAAGCCGTTGCGGCGGGCGCGGATCCTCGACGCGGTCCGGCCGTTCGGTCGGGCACGCGCCTTGCACGGCGGGGGTGCGGGGAAAGGAGGGCGCCGTGGGAATGCGGTTGCTCGGGCTCCTCGCCGTTCTGGCGGTCGCCGGAGGCTCGGGAGCCGCGCTCAGTTCGCACGCGGTCGACTCGTCGGGAACGCTCACGGTGGCCGTCGACACCACGGGCGGCTGGAGACGGGCCCTCGCGGGAGACACGGTCGTGGTTCCGGTCCGCGCGATCGGACGTTGGGCAAGGGGGGACGTGCTGGCGGTCCGGTGGAGCGCCCGCGGGGAGGAGGTCGGGAGCTTTCCGCTTCCGCCGCTCACGGGAGAGGACTCGGTCCTCTATCGAATCCCCGTCGCGCTCCCCTATGTGGAGGGGGAGGAGGAGTCGCTCGCGGTCGAAGCGCGAAGGGACTCGTCGCGAGGGGGTCTTCTGGCGAGGACGGTCGTTCCGATCGGGCCGACCACGGCGGGCGAGCCGTTCGCGATTCCGATCGATCCCGGACCGGCGGAGGGGATCGACCTTTGCTACCCGTTTCTTCTTGTGCGCGAGGCGGACGGCTTTCGCCTCTTCGATCTCGGGAGCGGTACCGAGGTCGAGGGGGCGGCGCGGAGCGGGCGCGATGCTTCACTCGGCAAAGGTTTCGCCCTCTACGAACGTCGGGGGCGGATCCACCGGCTCGAGATTGCGAGCGGGACGTCGCGGCCGATCTCCGATCCGAACTTTCCCGGGGCGCACCCAGCAGCGGGCGATTCCCTCTCCGCCTGGTTCCGAAGCTGCTGCGGGACGTTCGGAGAGATCTTCCTGCTCCCGGCTCAAGGCGAGGCGTTCTCCTTTCCGCTCGGGTTTCCTGCTTCCGGGCGCCCCTCGGTCCGCGCCGGACGGGCGGCGTGGCTCGAGAGCGACGGGGAGACGTGGGCGGTCTGGACGGCGAATCTCGCGACGCGCGGGCGCGCCCTCGTCCATCGGTCCGACGATTCGCTCCTCGCCCCTTCGGTCGGCTCCGAGGGGATCGCCTTTGCCGCACGGCGGGGAACCCAATGGGTGTTGCTTCTTCACCGCTTCGCCGAGGGGACGATCGACACGATCGCGGGCGGCGGGAGAGACCTACGCGATCCCGCCTTCGGGAGCGGGTTTCTCGCGTGGAGCGAGGAAGCGGGCGGGGAGCGGGATCTTCGCGGGCGGCGGCTCGCGGACGGCCGGGCGTTTCCGATCTCGCTCGCGCCGGGAAGACAGGGTCCCTTCGCCCTCGATGATTCCCTCGCCGTCTGGTTGGAGGAACGGGGGGAGGAGAGTGGGCTTCGCGGGCTCCGGATCCGCCTTCCGGTGGGACCCTCTCCCATCCTCCGGCTTCGGTTCCATCGCGCGCGTTTCGTTCGCGACCGGGTCCTTCTCGAGTGGAGCGTCGAGGGGCCCGTGGACCGGGCGCCGTACTCCGCCTTTCGCGACGACGGCGATTCGGGCGCCGGCGGCGTACTGGTCGCCCGCGGCGCTCTCGACGGTCCCGGCTACTACTTCTGCGAGGATCGAACGCTCCCCGCAGCGGGAGAGCGGCAGCGGGTTCGGTACTCCCTCTCGGTCGAGGTCCCTGGGGGACCTCTCCATTTCGGGCCCGTTGCCGTCCTCCTTCCGGATCGCTACGGCGCGCTCTCGATCGAACCGGAGGGTCCAAACCCGACGGCGGGGCCGGTTCGCTTCGCGATCGAGGTCCCCGTTGCGGTCGAGGGGATGGAGGCGGCGTTCTGCGTATACGACTGCGGCGGAAGAAGGATCCGCGATGTCGTGGCAGGCCGCCTGCGATCGGGGAGGGCGTCCGTCGTTTGGGACCGGAGGACCGAAAGCGGAAGGGAGGCGGCGGCCGGTGTCTACTTCCTTCGCTTCCGAGTGGGCTCCGCGTACACGGAGACGAAGAAGGTGATTCTTCTTCCATCCGGATAGCCGCGGATGGACGCCGCGCCGCGACGAGGAGAGCACCTCGTCGATCGGGAGTCAGTGTCCCGCGCCCGGCGCGTCATTCCTTCGAGACTGAAGTTTTTCGAGCTCGAGGCGCGCGGGGGTGAAGGCGGGGTTTTCGCGAAGGGCGTTCCGGAAAGCCCCCTCGGCCTCCGCGAGGCGCCCGGCGCGGGCGAAGAACGACCCCTGATTCCAGTAGACGAGATGGAGGCTCCCGGATCCTTTCCCCTCCTCGATCGCGCGCTCGAACGCTCTCTCCGCCCCCGCGAGATCCCCGCGGTCGGCGAGGAAGGTGGCGATCTCGGTCTCCTGTTTGACGAAGCCGCGGTACGCGAAGGGCTGCGCGCGCCCGAAGAGCCAGACCGCGACGAGGAGAAGGGCGGCGAGAGCGGCGCGCCGGAGGGCGCGGGCGCGGAGCATCTCGAGAAACCCGAGAAACCCGTGCGCGGCGAGGGGGAGAAGACCGACGACGATCGGGAGGCGGTAGCGCGCGGTCACGTAGAGGACGAGGAGCGAGAGGAGGTACGCGATCACGAATAGGTGAAGAAACCCGGTTCTTCTCCAATTGCGCGCGGAGAGCGCGAAGCCGAGAAGCGCGAAGGGAGAGATCCATAGGAACGAGGGAAGAAAGCCGCGGAAGATCCAGGAGACCCGCGCGAAGTACTTCTGGTCGTAGTTGTCCGGAACTTCGTAGCCGTTCCAGACGAGCCGGAACTTCCGCCCGATGAGGTGCGCCTCTTCCGCCGGATGCGCGCGCGCGAACGCGAGCGCCTTCCCAATCCAGAAGCTGGAGACTTCGGAGGGCTTCATCGGGCGCCCCGTTTCCCGCTCGGCGAAACGGGCGGCGTCCTCCTCCTCATGCTCCGGAACCGTGCGGATGTCGAAGGGGGGCGTGTGGATCCCGGTCGCGCGCGGGTTGTTCCCGACGTACACGTTGATCCCCGCGTCCGATTCGACGAGGACCCAGTCCCCTCCGACGACGCGGTTTCGGATCGTGACCGGAAGGATCGCGAGGCCGATTCCGAGAAGAAAGACGCCGGCGCGGGCGGCGGAGGCGCGCGCGAGGGGGCGCGGCTCTCGGAGGAGGAGCCACGCCGCGAGAAAGGGGACCCCGAAGAGGAGATTTCCGCGACCCGTGACGGCGATCCCGAAGAGAAGCCCCGCGAGGGCGATGCGAGCGAGGTTCTTTTCCCGAGCGGCGATCGCAAGCGCGAGGAGGGAAGCGGCGAGAAAGAAGATCTCGGCCACCGACTTCAGGATCATGAGGTCCATGAAGAGAAGGGGGGTGTAGAGGGCGGCGAGAAGCCCCGCGATGATGCCGCGCCGCAGAGAAAACACTTGAGATGTGAGCAAAAACAGGAAGACGCACGTGAGGGATCCGAGGACCGATTGGAGGATGCGGACGAGGAGGAGATCCCTGCCGAAGAGGGCGTAGAGCCCGCCGAGCATGTACGCGTAGAGGGGAGCCTGGTAGTAGACGCGCTCCCCCCAGAAATCGCCGGCCGCGATCTTCTGCGCCCAGCGGTCGTAGGAAGCCGGGTCGATCAGGAGGTTGTCGAAATAGGGGGAGGCGCGGAAGTCGCTGAGAAAGAGGAGCCGCGTCGCGAGCGCGACGATGAAGACGGCGAGCGCGGCGGCGATCTTTTCTCGATTCCGCATCGACTTCCCCCGAAGAACAGGAGGAACATAGCGAGTGGAGCTTCACGCGTCAATTCCGGCGGTTCCCCGCCGAAGGCGGCCGAGGCCCGCGGAAGAGGAAGAGGGGACGCGGATCGAGGTGCGCGCGCCCGCGGAAGAACACCCGCGGGTCGGACCGCGAGTTCGCCGTTCCCGGAAATCGCGCGGCGGTCCGACATCCGAACACGATGCTCGCCCGCGTTCTCTCTAGCGCGCTGATCGGGGTCGATGCGTACCGCGTGACGGTGGAAGCGGATCTCGGGGGCGGGCTCCCGGCGTTCTCGGTCGTCGGGCTCCCGGACGCGACGGTTCGCGAGTCGAGGGAACGGGTCGCGGCGGCGGTGAAGAACTCGGGTTTTCACTTCCCCGCGCGGCGGATCACCGTGAACCTCGCCCCGGCCGGCATCCGCAAGGAAGGCGCGCTCTTCGATCTTCCGATCGCGCTCGGGGTTCTCGTCTCGTCGGAGCAGATCGACCCGTTCGGATCGGACGGGGTTCTCGCGGTCGGCGAGCTTTCGCTGAACGGGAACCTTCGGCCGGTGCGCGGCGTCCTCTCGATGGCGATGCTCGCCCGCCGGCTCCGCATCGGAGCGATTCTCCTCCCTCCGGAGAACGCGGAAGAGGCGTCGATCGTCGAGGGGATCGGGGTCTATCCGGTCCCCTCGCTCCGCGAGGCGATCGAGCATCTCCGCGCGCCGGAGAAAGCCTCTCCCTACCTTCCGACCGGCGGATCCGAGGACGGTTCGAGCCCCTTTCTCGACCTCGAGGATGTCCGCGGGCAGGAGCAGGCGCGCCGGGCGGTCGAGATCGCCGCGGCGGGCGGACACAACTTGCTCTTCATCGGGCCGCCCGGCTCCGGAAAGACGATGATCGCACGGAGAATCCCCTCGATCCTTCCGGAGCTGACCCGAGAGGAATCGCTTGATGTCACAAGAATCTATTCGGTCGCGGGGCTTCTCTCGGCCGGCTCGTCGCTCGTCCGGAGGAGGCCGTTTCGCGCGCCGCATCACTCGACGTCCGATGCCGGACTCGTCGGCGGGGGCGCGTATCCCCGTCCGGGAGAGGCGTCGCTCGCGCACCACGGCGTCCTCTTCCTCGACGAGCTCCCCGAGTTCAAGAAGAACGTGCTCGAGCTTCTTCGCCAGCCGCTCGAGGAGGGGAGCGTCCGCATTGCCCGCGCGGCCGTCTCTCTCGTCTTTCCTTCCGCCTTCATGCTCGCCGCGGCCATGAACCCCTGTCCATGCGGCTATTGGGGAGATCCGCGCTGCACATGCACGCCGGGGGAGATCCAGCGGTACGCGAGCCGGGTGTCGGGGCCGCTTCTCGATCGGATCGACATTCATGTCGAGGTGCCGCGGGTCGCCTACAACGATCTCGCCTCGATCGCCCCGGGGGAGCCGTCGCGGGCGGTGCGGGAGCGGGTCGAACGCGCCCGGATGGTTCAACAGTCAAGGTTCGCGTCGATTCCCGGCGTGTTCACGAACGCGCGGATGGAATCCCGCGAGCTCCGGCGCTTCGCGTCGCCTGACGAAGAAGGACGCCGCCTCCTCCGCGCGGCGATGGAGAAGCTCGGTCTCTCGGCCCGCGCGCACGACCGGATCCTTCGCGTATCAAGAACCATCGCGGATCTCGTTGGAAGCGAGCACATCCGCGCCCCGCATCTCGCCGAGGCGATCCAATATCGCTCGCTGGATCGACCGCGCTGGAGGGAGGGGGGATGAGGATCGGTCAGGAGGCAACGTGTTCAGTTTTAGGAGGTTGTTTCGTTGCGGCAAGGTGCTTGACTTTCGTACACAATAGTTGCACGATTGTGCCGAAAAGTGGCAGGGAGGCACGGTCGTGGTCGAATGGCTCTTCCCGAGGACCCGGTGGATGATCCTGAGGGAGTTCTTTTCCCGGCCGGTACGGGAGCTGCATGTCAGCGAGTTGATCCGTTTGGCCGGTGGCGGCAGTGCCGCTGTCCAGAGGGAGCTTCGTCAATTCACGGAGGCGGGGCTCCTGATCCGAACGCGTGTCGGCAATCAGGTGCGCTATCGCGCGAATCCGAACCACGCCCTCTACCCGGAACTCCGATCCCTCGTTCTGAAGACCGTGGGTCTGGTCGATGTCTTGCGGGAGAGTCTCGAGGGGATCCCTGGAATCGATGTCGCCTTCGTCTGCGGAAGCATCGCGAAAGGCGAAGACCGGACGGACAGCGACATCGACTTCGTCGTGATCGGCGGGGTGTCCCTCAGGAAGCTGGTCGGCTCGCTCGCGCCTGCGCAGCAGAAGCTGAAATGGGAAATCAACCCGACGTTGTACCGGCCGGGGGAGTACAGGGAGAAGCTCGCCGCGCGAAACCACTTCCTCGAACAAGTTGTGAAGGGTCGCAAGCTGTTCGTGGTGGGGGAGGAGAGTGACCTTCAGCGATTGGCTGAGTGATCGCTGAGACGAGATCGTCCCTGAGGCCACAAGTTGGGAGGAGATCGGCCATCTCCTCGCCGTGGTGGATCGGGAGCTCGGTGATTCGGAGAGCGCCCGTTCGTTGGATGGAAGATTCGTTCATGCCTGCTGGGCGTGTCTGACCGTGGCGCGGACGGCGCTCCGAGCGTGCGGATACCGGTTGCGCTCCGTCGCCGGCCACGTACGCACGATCGAGTCGCTGGAGCACACGATGGATGTCGATCGGGAGAATCTAGGGCAGCTCCGAACATTCCGGGCTAAGAGGGCACGCGCCGATTACGAGATGACCGACACCGTCACCCAAGCAGACCTCGGTGAAGCCCGCCGGCTCGCCCGTAATCTTGCAGAGAGACTCCGTGCTTGGCTGCGCGACGAACACCCGGACCTGCTCCGCTGATCCACAAGCGGGCGGAGATGGTGCTACCGGACCGAAACAGTTGACGGTCCAAGTTGCGGAACTACCCCGGTGCCTTCACGAACGCGCGGATAGAATCGCGCGAGCTCCGCCGCTTCGCGGCACCCGACGACGATGGGCGGAAGCTCCTCCGCGCGGCGATGGAGAAGCTCGGCCTCTCGGCGCGCGCGCACGACCGGATTTTCCGCGTGGCGCGCACCCTCGCCGACCTCGACTCGAGCGACGCTGTCCGCGCCCCGCACCTCGCCGAGGCGATCCAATATCGATCTCTCGATCGACCGCGGTAGAGGGACGGTGGATGAGGGGAGAATCCTCTTTCGGGGACGTAGTTCCGCTGTTTCCGTTTCTAAGTCCCCGCGGTGTCTCACGGCTCTTCCGCAATCGTCGTTTCTCACCCACCCGCTCATGGAGCGCACATGCCGAGTCAGCCTCGAATCGACATTCCTGGTTTGCTTCACCACGTTCGCGTCCGCGGGATCGAGTGTGGCCTCCTGTTCCGGTCCGACGGCGATCGGGAAGACTTCTTGGATCGTCTCAGGGCTGTCTGCGAGGAGGATGCCGCGTTCGTCTACGCTTGGTGCCTAACCTTGATCCGACAGAAACTCGACCGGTGTCTTCCCGGCCGGGGCCCGGGGCGAGGGGGTGCCGGCAGAGACACCCCGAGCGCCGGGCTCACGACACGGTGCCGGGCCGGCAAGGCCCGGCGCGCTCGGGAACTCGCCGGTTCACCCCCTCGCCCCGTGCCCCGGCGGCCCTGCAAGGAGCACACTTCTGACGGATTGAGGTTAACCGAGTGACCCCTTCTGCTACATAGGATCTAATGCCCAATCACGTCCACCTCGCTATCCGCGCGGGCACACAACCCCTCTCGAGGATCATGCAGCGTCTCTTGACCGGGTACGCAATTCGGTTCAACAAGACGCATCTGAGAGTGGGCCATCTCTTCGAGAACCGCTACCGCTCGAAGGTGGTCGATGAGGAGCCGTACCTGCTCGCTTTGGTCCGATACATTCATCCGAACCCCGTGCGTGCCGGCATCGTGCCCGACCTCGCCGGGCTCGAGTCGTACCCATGGAGCGGCCACGGCACACTCGTGGGGAAGGTCGAGCGCTCCTGGCAGGATACGGAGGCGGTGTTGTCTCGGTTCGGGAGCAGGGTCGGGCCCGCACGCGAGCGCCTCGAAGGTTTCATGCGATCGGATGCGGCGCGAGCGGACGTCAAGACGTTTGCTGGCGGCGGGACTTTGAACGCCGAGGAGGATCGGCGGGGTCGTTCGAGGACAGGAACGGGATCGAATAAAGTCCGTGACAATCGGATCCTGGGCGAAGGGCGATTCGTGGTGTCCATACTCGGGCAAGCGGAAGAGGAGGCACGGGAGAGATCCCTTCCGGTAGAAGAACGCATGAGAGAGTTCGAGGAGATTCTGAACACAATCCCGGCCACCTACGGACTCTCCATCTCAGAAATCACTGGCGGCGGGCGACGAAGGAGCGTCCTGCAAACGCGGAGTATCGCCTGCCACTTGGCGGTCCACAAACTGGGCCCTTCGGTAGCCGCTCTATGCCGCGAACTCCGTGTCTCGCCGTCCAGCGTCCTTCGGGCCGCGGAGCGAGGTGCGACGATGCTCGACCGGTCGGCCCTGAAAGAGGAAGATCCGCGCTGAACCGAACGTACGGAACTACATCCCCGAGGGCTACCTCCTTCCCCACTTGACGAAGAGCGCCGGGACAACGACGAGGTTCAGAAAGGTCGCCGAGAGAAGCCCTCCGAGAATCACGATCGCCATGGGAGACTCGAGCTCCGAGCCGGGCTTGTCCCCAGCGAGAGCGAGGGGCACGAGTGCGAGTCCCGTGGTCAAGGCGGTCATGAGAATCGGGCTCAGACGTTCCAGAGAACCTTGCACGACCGCCTGATACAAGGGCAAGTGCTCCTCGTCGATCAGGTGATTGTAGTGGGACACCATCAGGATTCCATTCCGCACGGCGATTCCGAACAACGTGATGAACCCGACGAGGGAAGCGATCGAGATCACGTCGGCGGTGAAGAAGATGCTCACGATCCCACCGATCAGCGCGAGGGGGAGGTTCACCATGACGAGGATCGCCTGCCGGAAGTTTCCGAACTCGAGATAGAGGATGACGAGAATGGCGACGATCGAAAAGACGCTGAGGAGCGTCACCGTCCGACTCGCCCTCTCCTCGCTCTCGAACTGTCCTCCGTACTCGACGAAGTAGTCCTGGGGCAAGTCGACACGGTTCTCGATCCTCTCGCGAATCTGCTCGACGGTGCCACGCAGATCCCGTCCCGCTACATTCGCCTGAATGACGATCTTCCGCATGACGTTCTCTCTGCTGATGTAGTTCGGTCCCCGGTCGACCCGAATGTCCGCGACCCGTTCCAGGGGCACGGGCCCTCCGACGGGCGTGTCGATGAGGGCCTTCCGGACCGACTCGAGATCGTTTCGATACAGGGGGGCGTACCGGACCAGGAGATCGTGCCGGTGTTCGCCTTCGTAGATCTGAGACGTTCGGGCTCCCAGAAAGGCGACGTCGATCAGCTCGTCTATGTCGGATGAGCGAAGTCCGTACATGGCCATTCGCTCCCGGTCGGCTTGGATCCGGACCTGAGGAACATCGGTCTGCTGATCGACGAATAGATCGACGAGGCCGTCGATCTGTTCCATCTCGGCGCGAATCCTCTCGGCATACGTGCGGAGCTGATAGAGGTCGGGTCCGAACAGTTTCACGGCGATCGCGGCACGCGTGCCGGAGAGCATGTGATCGATCCGGTGGGAGATCGGCTGGCCGATCGTGATGTTCATCCCGGGAACGATCGCCAGATCTTCCCGTAGCTCCGCCAGAAGCTCCTGCTTCGAAGTGCGGGAGAGGTCGACCTGAACCTCGAGTTCGTGAGCATGCGAGCCCAAGGAGTGTTCGTCGAGTTCGGTGCGCCCGGTCCGGCGGGCGGTGGAGACAACAGCCTCGTGGGAGAGGAGGATCTCTTCGACCATGCCGCCCAGATGATCCGACTCCTCGAGGGAAGTGCCGGGGAGTGTCGCCAGAGAGATGTTCAGGGTGCCCTCGTTGAACTCGGGGAGGAAGGTCCTTCCGAAGAAGGGGAGAGCGACGAGAGAGGCGACCACGAGGACGGCGGAGGCCCCGATGATGCCGCCCTGGTGCTTCAAGAAGTAGCGCAGGCTCGGCTCATAGACCGCCTTGAGCTTCCGAACCGTCCAACTCTCTCCGCGGTCCTTTCGCGCCGAGACGTTCCGGAGAAGAAGGGAGCTGAGCGCAGGAGTCACGGTAACGGCGACGAGCAGCGATGCGAGGATCGAGACCACGTAGGCGAATCCGAGAGGTTTCAGCATGCGTCCTTCGACACCGCTCAGAATGAAGAGCGGGATGAAGACGACGACGACGATGAAGGTCGCCATGGCGATCGGCGATCGGACTTCGCTCGACGCGGCGGCCACGACCGTTCCGAAGGGACGGCGTGCGGACTCCGGCTGCTCGGCGTTCTGGCGCACGCGACGGTACACGTTCTCCACGTAGATGATCGCGTCGTCCACGAGAACACCGATGGCGATCGCCATCCCTCCGAGGGTCATCGTGTTCACCGAGAACCCCAGCATGCGAAGGACGAGAAAGGCGACGACAAGGGAGAGGGGAATGGCGAGAACCGAGATCACCGTGGTCCGCACATTGAGAAGGAAGAGAAACAGAACCAGAGTGACGAGAATCGCCCCGTCGCGGAGCGCCTTGACCACGTTGTCCATCGCGACCTCGATGAAGTCGGCCTGTCGGAAGATGTCGGTGTGCAAGGTGATGTCGGCCGGGAGCCCGCTTCGGAGGTTCTGAAGGATATCCAGTATCCGCCCGGTCAGGGCGAGGGTGTTCGCTTCGGGTTGCTTGGCAATCACCAGAAGAACGCCGTCCCGGTTGCTGATCGAGGCGGTGCCGAGGCGGAACGCGGGGGCGATCGTCACCTGGGAGATGTCCTTCACGAGGACGGGGACGCCGTTCTCGACGGTGATGACCGTGCTCTCGATATCGGCGACGCTTCGGACGCGCCCGAGTCCTCGGATGAGATACTCCTGGCCCGACTCGACGAGGATTCCGCCGGTGGCGTTGATGTTCGATTCCGCAACGGCCTCCCGAACCTTGTGAAGAGTGAGACCCCTTGCGGCGATCTTGTACGGATCGACGCCGACCTCGTACTGCTGGCGTTCGCCGCCGTAGACGAGGACCTGGGAAACGCCCGGGACCGACTGGATCCGCCGTGCGATGGTGAAGTCCGCGAGCGTGCGGAGTTCCATCGGAGAGGTCGTTTCGGATGTGAGCCCGACCAGCATGATCTCGCCCATGATCGAGGTGATGGGCGCCAGCACCGGCTGGTCCACGCCCTCGGGAAGCGTGTTGCGGACGGTGTTGAGCTTCTCGCCGACGATTTGGCGCGCCACGTAGATGTCGGTTCCCCAATCGAACTCGACCCATGTGGTAGAGAGTCCCTGGATCGAGTTCGAGCGCACGCGCCGGACTCCGGAGGCTCCGTTCACCGCCGTCTCGATCGGGAAGGTCACGAGATTCTCGACCTCCTCGGCCGCCATGCCGTGGGCCTCGGTCAAGATCGTGACGGTCGGTGCCGTGAGATCGGGAAAGACGTCGATGGGCATATCGAGGGTGACGATCGTGCCGACCACGAGTGTGGCAAGCGCTGCGAGGAGCACGATGAGTCTGTTGCGCAGACTGGTCTGCATCAGCTTGTCCAACATGATTCCGTCTTCCTTTCCGCCGGTCTGCGCTAATGCGCGTGCCCGTGACCGATTGCGGCCGAGGTGGACGCCAGCTTGACGAAATACCCTCCTCGCGTGACGACTCGCTCGCCGGGGCGTATCCCGTCCTCGATGCCCACCCATCCGGCATCGTGCGGTCCTTTGGTCACGGGACGCTTCTCGAACGACTCGCCGCCTGTCTGCACGAAGACAACATCCAGCCCACCGTCTTCGAACAGGGCGCTTCTTGGAACAGCCACCGCCCATCTTCCGTCGCTCGCATACAGCTCGATCGGAGTCGATTCGTGGATGGTGAGACGGCCGTCTCGGTTGACCACTTGGAGGAGAACGGGAATCGTTCGGGTGACCGGGTCTAGGGACGCGCCGGTCGTGAGGACCTTCATGTCCTCTTCCGGAATCGTCCAGCCGCCGGATTCGCCGTCCGCGTTGACGTAAGCCCCGACGGGGCGCCCGAGACCGCGGAAGTCGCTCTCGTAGACGTTCACTCGGAGCCAAACGAGCGCGGGATCCACGATCGCCATCAGCTTCTCTCCAGCCCTCACGCGCTGTCCCGCACGAACGGCCCAGTCGATGATCTTCCCGCTGATGGGTGCCTCGAGGGTGAGGACGTCGGGTCCGCCGCCGCCTGCGAGCCGGTCGTGGCCCGCCCGGCTCACGAGGAAGGCGTTGCGGGCGAGCTCGAGCTCCCTCTCCGAGATCGCCTCTCTCTCGCGAAGGCGCTGGGCCCGTTCATAGTCCCGCTCGGCCTGCTCGAAGGCGAGGCGGGCCGAGGCCCACCCCTCCCCTTGCACGGGGGGGGCGATCGAAGCGAGAGGATCCCCTCGTCGGACGACGGCTCCGGGAAGCGCCCATCGGCCGTTCTCGGGAGCGCGGATGACCCCATCGACGGGAGCGACGATCTCCGCATAGGCGTCCGGGCTCGGGAGAACTTCACCGATCGCCCATACGGCCCGCTTGACCTCTCGCATTTCCGCATCCGCGGTGGCGAAGGGCACCTTCCACTGCTGCTCTTTCAGGAAGGTGATCTCGTCGAAGCCGCTCTCGTCTTCCGGGGACGGGATACCTGCTCGGTCACGGAAGACGCGAAAGTCGTCGATCGTGAAGGTGGCCGGCGACTCGAGTCCTCGGTACGTCAGGGTGAAGGCGTACTCGCCCTCCTCGGGAAGGTTCACCGTAGGAGCGAAGATCCCCTCTCGAAGGAGTTCCTCCTCCACGAACTCGTGCTTCTTCCCGTGAGCCGATTCGAATCGAAGTGCCACGCTTCCTGCCCGAACCGGTTGGAATCGATCGAGAACGGTGAGATGGATGATGAAGCGTCCGGATTCGCCGGCGACGAGGACGGGGTACTCCATGAAGAGCTCCATCTCGTCCGTCCATTGGGTAACCGCCACGGTAGGCGCTTCTCCCGAGTGCCCATGATCGTCGTGGGTCGCCTGGTCGTGGGCGTGGCCGCCGTCCGAATGATCATGGGATTCATCCGCGTGGTCGGAAGAACAGGAGACGAACCCCGCAAGCGCAAGCCCGAGCGACCAAGCGTAAAGGAGTTTCGGAAATCGCATGTCTGCTCTCCTATGATTCGAAGGAGACCAGGTCGGTCCCCGTGAGCGACTCGAGACGGAAGAGGTTCGCGTAGTAGGAGCCGAGCAGGTCGTAGTAATCCTCAAGACCCGCGACCTCGATCTGAATCGCGTTCAGCAGCGCATCGAGCGAAAGGACGCCCTCTTCGTAGGCGTACACGAGATCGGCCGCGACGCTCGGCTTCCTTTCCAGACGGTCGGCGATCGACGAGAGGAGATCGCGGGTCTGCTCGATCGTTCGAACGAGCGTTTGGATCTCCCCGGCGAGCCGGGATCGACGGATCTCGAGATCTTGCTCCACCACGACGCGTTCCGCTTCGTGACTCCGCGAGGCGGCCGGATTCCGGTCGAAGAGGGGCAGGCGAAGGGCTCCGCCGAGGACGTATCCGTCGTGGGCGTCCTCGATCCGCTTGTACCCTCCGTACAGCGTGAATCCGGGGAGGAGGCTGGGGCGGGAGGCATTCGCGCGAAGACCGAGCGCGTCCCGCAGGAACTCCCGAGCCTGCAGGCCCGGCTGACCGGCGGAGAGTCGCACGAGCTGTTCCACGGGAGGGAGGTCGACCGCGTGAAAGGTAATCGGCGTGGCGAGGCGGACGCTGTCGTAAGCGGAGAAGCCCATCTCAGCCGCCCACGACGCCGCCAGTTCCCCTCTCGACTCGATCGCGGCGATCCGCTGAGTCTCGAGAGAGAGGGCCGCGAGTCTCATCAAGTGCCCTCCCGCTCCGGAGATCTCTCCCTCGGCGTGCTTGCTCTCCGCCGCCGCTGACGCTTTTCTGACGGCCTTTTCGATGTGGGCGTGCCTCTCGAGGTAGACGTCGAGCAGTCGGAGGCGGACATACCCGGACTTCAGGTCGGCGAGGAGATCCGCGCTTTCCTGCTCGATTCGCGCTCCGGTGGCCCGGACCTCCGCCGCCCAGCTCCGGCGGCGCTGCCCGTGGGAGAGAGGTTCGGAGAACTGCTTCTCCAGCGTGAGCTGCCACTCGCGCGAGGTTTCGACTTCTTCGCGATCGTGGGCGAGCTCGGGATTCGTCCATTGGAGGGCCATGTCCCGTTCCGCCTCGATCTTGAAAAGTTCCTGCACGAGAATCCGAGCACGCGGGCTCCGATGCCGCATGAGGTCCTCGATGTCGTCGAATCGGATCGAGAGGTCGTCCGCCCACGCCGTCGGAGGGGGGATCGGTCCGCAGGACGCGATCCAGAGAACCCCCAACGCAAAGAGGGCGGAGGTGACCGATGGTTCTGTTCGGCACGGCATAGAGTTCGTCCTCCGTCGTTCGGATGGAACGTCCGTTTCGAGTTTCGGTCGACCGAAGATGATCAGCAAGCGAAGGGCGGAGCGCGCGGCCCGGGGGAGGCGATCCACGGGGAACGGACCGAACAACCGGAGCGCGCGGCGGCCTCCAAGGGGACAGGATCCGCATCGGGGGCCTCCCAACACGGCTGAATCAGGGCGGGTCGAGAGACCTGCTTCAAGTCGGGGAGGTTCCGGTGGATCGAATGGGGTTCGATGTGCTGAGTGAGTTCATGGTGATGATGAGAGGTGCCTGACGGATTCTCCTTCCGGTCGGCATTCTCGTGAGGCGGCTGGTGATGGGTCGTGTGGGAAGGAGGGGTGGGGTGCGGTTCGGGGTGCCCATGGGGGAACGCCTGAACGGCGTAGATCAGAAGCAGGACCAGGGCGATGAACGCCTGGTGCCCCCTCATGCGCCTGGTGAACTCAACCCACATGAACACAAAGATAATCGATCTCTTGCCCGATTCAATCGTTTTCCCACGCCTCCCGCATTGGCCGGTCGGACCGAAAGGAGGCGAGTCGCAGACGCGAAACGCGCGAACCCCGTCTCCGATCCGTTGACACCCGGGAGCCGCCCGGCTAGCGTCCTCTCGATGTCCCGGTCCTGATCGGAGGGTTCCTCTTGCGCCATCGCACGCGAACCGTCGCTCTTCTTCTCTTCGGGTCCGGCTTCTCTGCGCTCGTCTATCAAGCGGTTTGGCTTCGCGAGTTTCGCTTGGTCTTCGGCGCCTCCACCCCGGCCTCCGCGGCGGTGCTCGCGATCTTCATGGCGGGGCTCGGGTTCGGAGGCCTCGCGCTCGGACGGCGCGCGGATCGCGCCCTGAACGCGCTTCGCTTCTACGGCCGTCTTGAGATCGGGATCGCCGTGTGCGCGGCGCTCTCGCCGGGGCTCTTCCTTCTCGTCCGCCGGCTCTACGTGCTGACGGGCGGCTCCCCCTCGCTCGGCATCGAGGCGGCCACGGTCGCGCGGCTCCTCCTTTCGGCGATGGTGATCGGCGTCCCCACGTTCCTCATGGGAGGGACCCTTCCGGCGGCGGCTCGCGCGGCGGCGACCGACGAGGATCGGAACCGGACGGGGGTCGCCCTTCTCTACGGCGCGAACACGCTCGGGGGGGTCGCGGGCGTTCTCCTCGCCACGTTCTTGATGCTTGAAGCGATCGGGATCCGCGAGTCCCTCTGGGCCGCATGCGCGCTGAACGGCGCGATCGGGCTTCTCGCTCTTCGCATCGCTCGGTCCGCTCCCGCCGCCGCGGATCGGTCCGCCTGCGAAGAAGACTCGCGGATCATCGTCGACTCCAATCGCCGCCCGGCCACGCTCCTCGTCCTCCCCGCCGCCGGTTTCGTCGGCTTCGTCTTTCTCGTGATGGAGATCGTCTGGTATCGGATGCTCGGGCCCCTTCTGGGCGGATCGACGTACACGTTCGGCCTCATCCTCGCGCTCGTGCTTCTCGGAATCGGCGCGGGCGGAGCGCTCTATGCCGTCGTCGGCCGGCGGCGGCTCGCGTCGCTCGAAACGTTCGCTCTCACCGGCGCGCTGGAAGCGGCGTGGATCGCGCTCCCCCTCGCTCTCGGCGACCGAGTCGCTCTTCTCGCGCTTCGCTTGCAACCCTTCGGCTCCGAGGACTTCTTCCCGCGCATCCTGGTCTGGTCGGCGGTCGCGTCTCTCGTCGTTCTTCCCGCCGCGCTCGTCTCGGGTTATCAGTTCCCGCTCCTCGTCGCGCTCCTCGGCGAGGGGGGGAAGAAGGTGGGGCGCGAGGGCGGCCTCGCCTACGGGTGGAACACGATCGGCGCGATCGCCGGCTCGCTCGCGGCCGGGTTCTTTCTTATAGAGACCCTCACAGCGCCCGGAACATAGAGGCTCGCGGTTCTTCTCCTTCTCGCGCTCTCGGCCGCGGCACTTGTCCTTGCCGTTCGAGAAGGGAAGCGCTTCCGCTCGATCCTTCTCCCCGGGATCGTCTGGGGGATCGCGCTCCTTCTTCTTCGAGGACCCGGTCCGACCGCCGCGTGGCGGCACACGCCGATCGGCGCCGGCCGGGTCAAGCTTCCGGATGCGACGAAGAACGGCCAGCGCAACTAGCTCCACGCGGGGCGCCGCGGCATCGTGTGGGAGGCGGAGGGCCGGGAGAGCAGCGTCGCGCTCAAGACGACGTCGGGCCTCGCGTTCCTCATCAACGGGAAGAGCGACGGAAACGCCCGGCTCGACGCGCCGACGCAGGTCATGTACGGCATGGTGGGGGGGATCCTCCGTCCCGACCCGAGGCGTGCGCTCGTGATCGGCCTCGGGACCGGGAGCACGGCCGGATGGCTCGCATCGATACCCACGATAGAAACAGTCGATGTCGCGGAGATTGAACCAGCAATTCTCGAGGTCGCAAGAGCTTGTTCCTCGGTGAACCGCGGCGCGATGGAGAACCCGAAGGTCCGGGTCTTCGTCGGGGACGCCCGCGAGATCGTGCTCGTCTCCCGGGATCGATAAGACCTGATCACCTCGGAGCCCTCGAATCCGTACCGGGCCGGCATCGCGGACCTCTTCACGGCCGAGTTCTACCGCGCCGTCTCCTCGCGTCTCTCCGACGGCGGCCTCTTCCTGCAGTGGCTCCAGGCGTACGAAGTCGACGGGCAAACGATCCGAACGATCTATGCCACGCTCGCCTCGGTCTTCCACTATGTCGAGACGTGGCAGACCAAGGTCCACCACCTTCTCCTTGTCTGTTCCCGAACACCGATCGAGTACGACGCTCCCGCTCTCCGCGACCGATTGGAGAAGAGCCGTACGCGTCCGCCCTCGCCTCTGCGTGGCGCGCGCACGGTCTCGAGGGGTTCCTCTCCCGGTTCGTCGCGGGCCATCCTCTCGCGAGGCGCGCCCCCCTCTGGGGACCTTCGCCGATCAACACGGACCATCGTCCGGCGGTCGAGTTCGGCTTCGCGCGCACGGTCGGCCAGAGCGGTCTTCATCACATCGAGGAATTGAGAAGGAGCGCCGTTTCGTATTCCGAGCACCGTCCGGAGCGAACGCGCGGCCGGGTCGATGGGGAGCGGGTTACGAAGGAGCGCCTCGGAATGTATATCCTTCAAGGGATTCGGCCGCCCCTCGAGGCGCGGGCGGGGGGCGCGGCGGCCCTTCGAGCGGAAGCGTACGGTCTCTACGCGGACGGAGACATCTCGGGCGCTTCCCGGGCTCTCCTCGACGACGAAGACCCGGAAGCTCTCGGGATGATGGAGCGGACCGTGCGGGCGCACCTTCTCGCCGAGGCGGGGTCGGCCGAGGCGGGGAGCTGGATCGAACGGGTGCGAGGGGCGCACGCCGCCGACGCGGAGGTTCTCGAGGCGCTCCTCTTGTGGAGAGGGGGGAGGCGCGAGGAGGCGGCGGCGCTTCTCGCGCGGGCGTTCGGGACGTGCCGGCGCGATCCGTGGGCGCTTCCGCATCTGGTCGAACGGGGCCTCGATCTCGCCGTCGAGATGGCCGAGGCGGACGCCGCTAAGGCGCGGATCCTGTTCGACGCGCTCGGCGATCCCTTCGCGGCGTTCGTCCTCGACGAGAAGCGCCTCACCGCGCTCGTTCAGATTGGGTGCGCGCTCGGCCCGGAGGCGCTTTCCACCGCCATCGTGCCCTGGGAGCCGCACGTTCCCTGGGAAGATGCGTTCCTCGCCGAGAGGGCGGAGGCCTATCGCCGCGCCGGGCATCCGCTCGCGGATCGCGCGGAGAGGGAGCGTGCGAAGTTCACAAGAGCCGCGCGAGAGTCCGGCTCCTGAGCGCGGAGACACCTCGTGCGGAGAGCGTTGGTTGTCAGCGGAACATCCAGAACTCGTCCGTGGATTCTGGCGAAGTCCCCAGGGTTTTCTTCTCCGTATGAAGAGGCGAAGAGAAGAACGGGACGAGAAGGCGCTGCGTGCGGTTCCTTATTCGGCGAATCGGTCCTCTTGGTGTACGCCGCGGCGTGTGGTAATGTGACCTGAGAACGGTTCGCAAGATTTCACACGTGGGGTGACGACCGAACGGAGAGGCCGATCGTGAGGCCGTTCAGATCCGAGTTCATACGCCCATTGGGCGCTGCGGAAAACCACTTCTTGGAGGTGCTTCTCTTCGAGTTCGATCTCGAAAGACACGATGCGGGAAGTACCCTCCGAGTACGCTTCGACGACCGTACCCCTACGATCTGGCGGAACAAGGGGAAGGAACATGCGCGGGCTCGGATGCCGAACTTCGCCCGCAAGGCACGGGAGTATCAAGAACGCCTCGACTCCCTCCTCCTTGGAAAAGACCGCGGCAAGTGGACGTTCAGGGATCCCGCGTTTCCCTTCCGTTACGCGAGTGGTGGTACGCTTCCCATCATTCGGTTCGGCGGAGAGCAGTACTACTGTCTCTTCTACCGGGACATCTTCCCGATCGGATGGAACATCGCCAACGGCGGCTGCGATGCGCGGCGCGAACTCCTTGATCCGATCGTAACCGTCGAACGCGAATTCCGGGAGGAACTGATCGCGATCCATCCCGCAAAGCGCAAGCAATACGTCTTTGAGGCAGAGGAGGGAAACCCGCTTGAGAGGCCGGAGTTCGAAGATGCACGGCGCTACTGGCAAGCTCGGAAACCGGGCCTTAACTTCGACGAGATGGACAAGGTAACGATTCCTCTCCAGTGGCTTCAGGGTCCCGATCGGGTCGTCGTTCAATACGGATCCGACCCGCCCCACGAAGTGAAGGACTGCTTCCTGAACATCAATGCGCTCGACTTCGGGATCGAGGTGGACAAGGTCGCCAAGGTCAGTCTTGACGAGCGAGCGATCTTGCTCGACGGAGAGATCTCCGCCGGATTCCTTCTGAACGAACCGATCGGGCTGTTTCGGACCGACGCGCTTGATTCCCGTGTCGAGGAGGATGCGCGCGAATACCGACCGGATCTTCTCTTCTGGGACGGGAGGCCGTGGAGGGGATCCGACATAGATGACGTGCTGGAGAAATTCCTCGATTACCTTGCGGTGTTTCGGACAACCTCGGACTTGAAGGCGTATCGCTCCTGCGGGAACAAGCTCGATCTCTGTCCTGTGACCAGGAGAATCGTCTCAAGGTACGCGGCGCTCCGGCCGCGCGCGCCGAGACGATCGCCGGGCTGTGTGGATGTCTTCATCAGCGTTTGTCACGAGGATGTGCGGATCGCGGAGAGGGTGCGCGCCTATCTCGGAGATCGACGGGTCTCCGCATTCTGCAGTAGCCAGGATATCAGGCACCCGTACTTCCCGCCGATCATCGATGATGCGCTCGACTCCGCCAGGACGCTCGTCGCCGTCGCGACCCGCGCGGACTATCTAAGGCGGCCGTGGGTCGAGTATGAGTGGAGAAGTTTCTTCACAACCAATCGATTGCTGGGAAAAAGACGCGACGCCAGGATGATTTCGTTCACCTCCGGAATCTCTCCGCTGGATCTTCCGAGGGTCTTCGTGCTCTGCCAACAAGTGGAGTTCGCCCCGAGGAGGATCGAGAGGGGACTGGAGGAGCTCGCGAAGTATGTTCTCGAGCCCTGATCTCCCGGGACCTACCGTTGCTTCCTCCGCTCGCGTTCGATTCTCTCCAGCTCGACGCGGGGTGCGTGGTCTTGGGGGGCTTTCTCGGGAGTTCGGTCGGTCTTCTTCCGCGCCTAATCCCCGCTCTTTTCCCGCTTGCCGAGAACGAGCTCGCGGGCGGCGTCGGTCACCGCGTCGATCTTGACGGCGTAGCTGGTCCGGTTGGCGATGTCCTCATCGGTGATGAGGTACACGTCGAGAAGCCTCTCGCTGCGACAACCGGTGCGAAGGTAGTTCATCTCGGCGAGACAGAGGCTCCATCCCTCGAGCCAACTCATGAGCTCTCTCCTTTGACAGTCATCCCCCCGGAAGTGCACGAGAAGATCGATGTCGCTCGCGGGCCCGGCGGTCGCGTTCTTTGTGCTTCCGAAGACGTACATCGCCTGGACCCCGAACCTGGCGGCGTCGATTTCCTCCGCGATCCGCTCGGCCATCTTCATCCGCCATTGCCAGTACTGGAGAGGCTTGCGGAGGGCTTCCGCTCCCGCCCCGCTTTCGGGCCGTCCGCGGGGCCCTTCCGCGGGCGCGATCAGAAAGGCCACCGCCTCGTCGATCTCGGCGTTTTGGAGCACGCGCAGGACGCGGCCTTCGGCCGACGCGGGAACATCGATCACTCGAAGCGTGTCGGAGAGAAAATCGAACTCGGGAAGAACCTCGGGAAGCAAGTTCGGGGACTTCTTCAGAAAGGCCTCGTTGAAGACGACGCCGGGGTTGTCCGGATAGAGAGGGAGGAAGCGGATGCGGGACTCCACGAGATCCTGGAAGAAGTGGGTTCCGAAAGAAAGGTCGGGCACGTAGCTTCCCTTTCGGCGCGCGATCTCCACCAGCATCGACGTGTTGTTGATGTCGGCGTACGTGACGCTGACGCCCAGCTTCGGGTCGCCGCGGCTTCCCCATCGCCCCGGCCCCATCAGGATGAACTGCCTCTTGGGGAGCATCTTGTTCAGGCGTCCGACCGCCCGTCCGACCGAGAGAAGCTCCTCGCGGGTCTCGAGCCGGCCGTACCCGTCGAGGTCGACGTAGACGATGTGCGTGATGTCCGGCACGAAGCCGTTGGAGACGTACTGGTGGGCGGAGAAGATCATGTCTTGCGGCGCGATGTCCTTCGGGATCGGCGCGGGCGCGGAATCGCCGACGTAGCTCTGCGGGCGGCACTGAAGGAGATAGAAGTCCCGCCCGTCATGAGCGAACTCCACGTCGACCGGCGTGTGCAGGTGCTCCTGCAGCACGGTCATGATGTTCCGCACGTGTCTCAGAAAAGGCGTGTCCGCGAGGAGTCCCTGGAAGGCGGCGACGAGCTCGTCCTTCTCCGGGTCGGCCAAGAGGTCGATCGGCTTCCGGAGCCTGTCGTCCTGCACGACGGAGAAGACGAGATCCATCGCCGGGAAGGCGCTCCCGCACTCCACGAGGAGATCGTCGAGGTCGGCCGTCTCGAGCGTCCGGGTTTCCCGATTGATGAGGTCGATCCTGCGCGGGGCGTAGCGGACGATCTCGTCGACGGAGACGTTCGCTCGGAGGTCCGGCTTCCCGGGCACCGCGAGGATCGGATAGTCGTCGGGGACCCGGTCCACCGCCCGTGTTCCGAGCCCGGCCACGATCCGAACGAGCCCGTCTTCCCTCTTGATGCGAGGCGACCACCGGAACTCGTTGTTGCTGAACGCGACCCCCGCGAACGCGGGGAAGAAGTAGCGTCCAACGCGGGTTCCGACGACCTCCTGAATGAGAATGCCCATCTCCTCGTCGAACTCCAAGAGGCCGTGCGCGCGCCGGTACTCGATCGGATCGGGCCCGAAGATCGAGGCATAAACCTCGGCGATCGCATCCATCAGAGCGTCCAGCCTCTCCTCCTTCGTCCCCTGGTTCGCGAGGAAGAGGCTCTTGTACTTGCCCGAGAAAGCGGTCCCGAGCCGGTCCTCCAGCAGGCTGGAGCTCCGCACGATCAGGGGAACCTCGCCGAGGTCGTCGAGGGCGAGCGAGAGGCCGCTGATCACGCGCGGCGTGAACGAGGCGCTCTTGAAGAGGCGAACGATGCTCGGGTATTCGTTTCGTACGTCATCGATCTCCTTGTACTTCTGCTCGATGACGTCCTGGAGATCGTTGTGCTCGACGAAATCGAAGAGCCCGTCGGACGCGAGGTACCAGGTCTTCGGGACCTTCACCTCACCGATCGGCCGGTCCTTGCGGAGCGTTCTCTGAAGCACCTTGTGGGCGAGAAGAAGCCCCGCTCCCTTCCCACCCACCTTTCCGTGGCTCTCCGGGGGCATGATCAGCCGCTTGGTCAGATCGACGAAGTCCTCAATCTCCATGAAATCCTTGGCCGTTCGGACGAAGTCGAGCTGCTCGGTCAAGAGACGCTGGGTCAGCGAGACGCGGAGGCTCTTCAGCGTCGAATCGGGAAGCCCCGCGCCGCCGGATATGAGGACGTGGAAGCGGCGGATGCCGTCCACGAGCTCGGGGAGCGAGGAACGCGGGCTGTTCAGGATCTTGATGAAATAACCGGCCTTGTCCTCCACCAGCCATCGCTCGACGCGCCTCAGGATCTCCGCGCCGGAGAGATGCCGGCTCGCGAGCTCGAACGGCTTTTCGCTCATGAGAACGGCGCCGTCCGGCTCGAAGCAGCGGCTCGGCACGTTCTTCTCGCCCGCGCTCTCCTCGCCGCTCGGCCCCCCCTCGCCCACGAGGAGCCTTCTCGCCTCGTCGACTCCGACCCGAGTCAGGTGGTTCAGCATGCGCCGGGCGATGCGCGAGTAAACGCTGCGGTCCGACTCGCGCAAGAGGCGGATCGGCGCCCGCCAATCTTCCTTCGGGGCGTACAGATTCGCCTTTCGCGCCTCCTCGATGTCCCTTTGGAGGCTCCGAAGCTTTTGATAGAAAAGGTAGGCACTTAAACGGTTGGCCACGATGTTGACCAGCCGTTCCTCCTCGGAGAGAAAGGGACCCACATCCTCGGGGGGCATCTCCCTGAGATAGAAGACGGAGAGACGGCCGAGCGGCTCGCCTTGGATCTCCAGCGGCGCGGACAACACCCAAGAGGTCGGCTCGAACGGCCCCGAGCGGTACTCCTCATCGGCGCAGACGAGGAGCGCCCGGCATGCCTGGACGTGCTGAAAGCCGCCCGGGATCGCCTCCACGACCTCTTGGAGGATGACCTCCCGGGGAGCGTCCGATCGGCCGAGGTGCCTCTCGACCTCGTAGAGGCAGTTCAGCTCCTTGGCCCGCTCTTGAAGATCGCCGAGCGGCTCGTGCCGCGGCCGCGGGGGCTTCTCCATTCCTCGCTCTCCGCGCTAGATCCAACCGCGGTCGCGGCAGGCCTGCGCGACGCGGGTCACCGCGACGATGTAGGCGGCGTCCCGCATGTAAAGCTTTCGCTTCCTCGCCACCTCGCTCACCGACGAGAAGGCGTGCGTCATCTTCTGATCCAAGCGGGCGAGGACGTCCGCCTCGGCCCAGAAGTAGTTCATGTTGCTTTGCACCTGCTCGAAGTAACTGCAGGTCACGCCGCCGGCGTTGGCCAGGAAGTCGGGGATCATGAAGATTCCCCGCTCGTGAATCGCCTCGTCCGCTTCCGGAGTGGTCGGGCCGTTCGCCCCCTCCACGATGATCTTGACGCGCTTGTGGATCGAGCCGACGTTCGCCCCCGTGATCTGGTTCTCCAGGGCGCACGGAAAGAGAATATCCGCCTCCTCGGAGAGCCAGGCTTCCCCGCCCAGCACTTCGTAACCGAGAGCGCGCGCCTTCGTCTTGTCGATCCCTCCGAATCGGTCGGTGATCCCCGTGAGACGACCGACGTCGATCCCCTCCTTCTTGCGGAAGGTGTAGGAGGTCTGGTCCTTCTGATCCCAACTGGAGACGCAAAGAACCGTCCCGCCCATCTCCCGGAACAGCTTGGCCGCGTACTGCGACACGTTTCCGAAGCCCTGCATGGTCGCCGTGGAGTCCTCGGGCCTGAGGGAGAGCTCTTTCAATGCTTCGCGAAGGGTATAGACCGCGCCGTAGCCGGTGGCTTCCTTCCGTCCGAGCGAGCCGCCCATGCCGACCGGCTTGCCGGTGATGAGGCCCGGGTAGTGCCCGCCGTGGATCCGCTCGTACTCGTCGAGCATCCAGAGCATGTGCTGCGTGTTCGTCATGACGTCGGGCGCGGGGACGTCCGTGACCGGCCCGACGTTCCGCGCGATCTGGCGCACCCAGCCGCGGCAGATCTGTTCCTGCTCGCGGGCGGAGAGGTCGTGGGGATCGCAGACAACGCCGCCTTTGCCGCCGCCGAGCGGGAGATCGGCGACCGCGCACTTCCAGGTCATCCACATCGACAAAGCCCGAACGGTGTCGATCGTCTCCTGCGGGTGGAAGCGGATGCCCCCCTTGCACGGACCACGGGCGTCGTTGTGCTGGCACCGGAAGCCTTGAAAGACTCGGCTCGTGCCGTCGTCCATTCGGACGGGGATGAGGAAATGGTACTCGCGCAGGGGGGATCGGAGCAGATCGCGCGCGGCCTGCTCGAGACCGATCCGGTCGGCGGTCCGATCGAACTGAGTACGAGCCATCTCGAAGGCGTTGAACGATCCCTTGACTGCCATCTCGTTCCTCTCACTTTCAGCGGACGTTGGATCCCAATCCATGGGGTTGAAGAATGCCGCTGATGGCCGTCCGGGGCCCGGGGAGCTCCTGGGCGTCGACCGTCTTTCGAACTGCCGGAGCGAGTATATGCGGCGGACCGTCCCGCCGCAAGAGAAGCCGAACGATCCCGCCGCGATCCTTTCCGAGGGATGCGTCCTTCGTTGACGATCCCGGTCGCGCGCACTACCGTTCCCCGAATGAGGAAGGAGTGGAAGAGTCGAAAGAGAAACCGGGAGGCGGCCGTGCGCCCAGCGAAAGCGCGCGGGCCGAGGGAGGCGAGGCCCGGCGAACCGGGCCCGTCCGGCGCCGATCTTCTCGCGGTCGTTCGGACGTTCGGCTTCCCCGCGGCGTTCCCGGCTTCCGTCCTCCAAGAGGCGGACCGCGAGGCGGGGAAAGACACCTCGGCGGAGGAAGCGCGGCGGGTCGATCGAACGAAGGACCTCGTCTACACGATCGATCCGTCCGACGCGAAGGACCACGACGACGCGATCTCCGTCGAGCGCCGGAAAGACGGCTATCGGCTCGGCGTCCACATCGCGGATGTTTCCCACTATGTGAGGGAAGGGAGCGCGCTCGACCGGGAGGCGCTCCGCCGCGGGAACTCGGTCTATCTTCCGGGTCTCGTGATCCCGATGCTCCCCGAGCCCCTCTCGAACGACGTCTGCTCGCTCCGCCCGAACCGCCGGCGCCTCGCGCATTCGGTCGTCATCGATTTCGATGCGAACGGATCACCCATCAAGTGGCACTTCGAGGAGACCGTGATCCGCTCCCGCGCCAAGCTCTCGTACGAAGAGGTCCAGCGCTTCTTCGACGTGGGAACGAAGGACGCGAAGACTCTTCGCGTTGCGGAGAACCTGCTCCTCGCGCGCGAGCTCGCGCGCCTTCTTTTCCGGCGCCGCTCCGAGGAGGGATCGCTCGACTTCGACCTTCCCGAGGCGAAGGTCGTCCTCGACGAGCGCGGAGAGGTCGTCGAGATCGGCAGGCGGGTCCGCCTCGAGTCCCATCGCCTGATCGAGGAGTTCATGCTCGCCGCGAACCGCGCGGTCGCCGTCGAGGTGATGCGGAAGGGTCAGCCGTTTCTCTATCGGGTGCACGGCCGGCCCGACCGGGAGAGCCTCGCGTTCTTTTCCTACATGATGGATCGTCTCGGGTACTCGTTCCCGGTCTCGGACGACATGCGCCCGATCCGCTTCGCGCGTTTTCTCGAGAAGGTGAAGCAAGCTCCGGACGCGGACCTCGTTCACGAGCTCATGCTCCGCTCGATGCAGAAGGCGGTCTATCAGCGGGAGAACATCGGCCACTTCGGCCTCGCCTTTCGACACTACACGCACTTCACCTCTCCGATCCGGCGCTACCCGGACCTCTTCGTTCATCGGATGCTGCGCGCGCTCCGCGGGCGGTCCGGCTACGTTCCCTCGTACGCGCGCCGCCTCGCGCCGCGAATCGACGCCGTGGGGAAGCACTGCAGCGAGGCGGAGCGGGCGGCGGAGGCGGCCGAGAGGCTCGCGGTGCGCATGCTGCAGGCGAGATACCTCGCGAGCCGCCTCGGCGAGGAGTACGAAGGCCGGATCACCGGCGTCGTTCGGTTCGGGTTCTTCGTTCGTCTGGACGGCCTCGGCGCGGAGGGGCTCGTCCGGACCTCGCTCCTCGGGGGGGACGACTTCCGATTCGACGAGAGGAGCGCGCGACTCATCGGGCGGCGCACCCGGACCGTCTATCGAATGGGGGATCGGGTCCGGGTGGGGATCGCCCGGGCGGATCCGTCTCGCGGGGAGATCGATCTCTTTCTGCCGAACGAGTCGCGGTCGGCGCGTCCGAAGCGAGGAGGGCGGTGAGGAGGTCGGAACGGGCCGCTCGAAGACCCCTGCGGGGTCGGAGACGAGAGCATCGACCGGCGGTCTTGAGATCCCAGATGAGGGGGTCCGCGTAACAGCTTGTAATTGCAACGATTAGTAGTTATCGTCTGACACGGTGCGAGCGGGCCGGTTGTGTGTCCGTTCAAGCCGCTCGCACGGTGCGCCGATCCTTTCGGCGGGGTTCCTATCGCGGGGTCTCCCCGTCTCGGAGAGGATCCTGTCGTGGCCGGGAGGGATTGCGCTTGACCAGGCAGCGGTTGGCATGATAAGATTCGACTTGCTCAGATAGAAGGCGTTTGGCCAAACGTCGGGTTTCAACTTTTGAGTGACAGGGGGTGATGAGAGGAGCTCCAAGATTACCAGCTCCGCAAGAACCGGTTCGAGTGTTTGTTGCATCGATGCGGACCTTTGGCATGGTCTCTAGAAGGGAGGGAACCACTTGAAGAGGATACTAGTTCTCGCGATCGGTTTGGCGTTCGCAGTGCCGGTCCTCGCCGATCCGATCACCGGCGTCGAGGAAAAGCCGTGGAGCTACTCGATTCCGTTCACCTCGCGCGGGGATGTCTACGAGGTGGAGCCGAACGGCTCCTGCGCGACGGCGAACCCGCTCGCCTGCACGGACGTCATGCACGCCGTGATCTCGACGGGGGGAACAGGGGGCGACTGGGATTACTTCCAGTTCACGATCACCACGTCCGGCTCGTTCCAATTCGGGACGGACGCGGATGGCACGGGGTCGGTGGGCGACACGTACATCTACTTGTACAACTCGAGCTGCGTGCAGATCGCGTTCGATGACGACTCCGGCCCGGGGCTCTACTCGCTGATCACCTACAACATCACGACGCCCGGGACCTACTACGGGGCGGTGCGGAGCTACTCCTCGAGCTACACGGGCAAATACAAGGCGTTCATCGTCTGCCCGCAGCCTCCGCCGCCGAATGATCGTTGCGAGGGCGCGATCGAAATCCTTTGCAACACGACCATCAACATCAGCGGGTCGACGATGTCCGCGATCAACGACTATGATCCCGGCGTCCCGGGTCCGTCCTGCACGCGCTTTACTGCTGCGGGCAAAGACGTCACCTACAAGTTCACGGTTCCGGCGGGGTCCGTCGCCAACCTGAACTACACGAGTTCGGCGGACGGCTCGGTCTACATCGTGACCGACTGCTCGAATGTCACCGGGACCTGCGTCATCGGCGAGGACAGCACGTATACGGGCGGTCTCGAGGACATCGAAAACTTCGCGCTTCCGGGAGCGAACACGTACTACCTGATCCTGGACAACTACGGGACGGGCGTGGGCGGGACGTTCACGCTGACCGGCATGATCACGTGCCCGACCGCGACCGAGGAGACGAGCTGGGGCCAGGTGAAGACTCTGTATCGTTAATCGAGATCTCAAACTCTTGGCAAGGGGCCGCGGGACCGCCCGCGGCCTCTTTCTATTGGGGGGCCGCATAGCCGGGGACGACCGTGCGGCGGTCCTCGTCGAAATGAAACGGCTCTCGGTCCGGGAAGTGCGTCTCGCGGAACGCGCGGTTTCTCGCCTCGCCGAGATCGTGGACATAGACCCTCGCCGCGCGCTGGAGGTCCGGCTCGTTGTTCACGAGGTCGAGGTCCGGGTTGTGGCCCCGTCCGTAGCGAAGGAAGAGGATCGATCCGGGCGGTGTCCGGCGCAGGACGAGGCGCTCGAAGCGGGCGTGAACGGCCGCCTTCTCCCTTCGGAACTCGACCTGGAAGGGGAGGCGCGCGAAGGCGGCCCCTAGGGTGAGAGAGAGGAGAAGGATCGCCGAGAGGAAGACGCCGGGGCGCCTCTCGCGCGCCGCGCGCCCCATCGCCTCCCGCGCTCCGAGAAGAGGGAGCGCGAGAAGGAGGGGCGTGATCTCGTGGTAGTACGGCCCCCAAGGAAACCAATAGAGAAGATACGCGGCGTGGAGGAGGAGCGAGAAGGAGAGGGCCGCGCGGGCGGCCGCGCGCCGCGCGCCCCGAAGCGCGAGGAGGAACGGCGCGAGAAAGAGGAAGCCGACCGGAGGGAGCGCCTCCCACGCCGACATCGGGATCCGCAAGGTGAGAAGCGACCGGACCGCGAGGCCCGGCGTGTAGCGAGTTCGATTCGGGTAGAGCACTCGTTCGTTGTAGATCCGCTTCCCCGCGGCGACCGCGCGTTCCTCGATCGGCTCCCCCTTGTAGAATCCGAACCGATCCTCGGGCTGGCTCCTTTCGGCATAAAGTTCCCAGGGGGTCGTGAAGGCCGAGCCGGTGAGGGCGCGGTTGTACGCGAGAACCGAAACCGCGGCGAGCGCGAGGGGAAGGAGGAGGAGGAGGAGGGTCCGCGCCGGCTTCCGAAAGGAAGCGCGCGCTTCCCGCGAGAGGAGGAGGCACGCGAATGCGAACGCTCCGAGCACGACGGCGTTCCAATGCCGGACGAGGAACGCGAAACCGAGGAAGAGCCCCGCGAGAAGGGGGCTCGCGCGCCCGCCGCTCCGCACCGATCGCGCGAGGAAGAAGACGAAGAGGAGGAGCGAGAGGAGATACGACGTCTGCGAGAGGTAGGTGGTCGCCGTTTGGACCCCCGCCGGCGCGAGGCCGAAGAGAAGGACGAGAAGGAGGGATCCCGCGGCGCCGAGGTGCGGCCTCGCGAGGACCCCGATGAGCGGGAGGGAGAGGCCGGTCGCGAGGATCGGCATGAGCCACGGGACCCCGAGCGCGACACCGGGAAGAAGAAGGAGCGCGTGCCCCGGCGGGTACTTCGACGCGTAGACCGGATCGGCGAGGATGTGGAACGCGTCGAAGAAGAGCGGTTCGGGCGGGGAGGGAAAAAAGAGGCGACCCGCGAGAAAGGTTTTCGCCTGAAAGAGATAGGCGAACTCGTCGTGAACGACCGGCTGGAACCCATGCGCGTGAAACCCCCAGAGCCACACATAGAACCCGACGAGCGCCGCGGTGAGAAGCCCGAGGAGGAGGGGGAAGCGCCGCTCGATCCGCGCCCCCTCCCGTTCGGCGGCCGAGAGAAGACCGCTCGGGATCGGGGCGAACGAGACGGCGGCGAGGAGAAGCGCGGCGACCGCGATCGCCGGCGGTTGCCGGAGGAGGAGGGTTCCCGCGAGGACGAGCAGCGCCCCGATCGGAAGAAGAAGCGTGGTCACCGGACTCGGCCGCCTCTCTGTCGTTTAGACATCAAACAAAAGAGCGCGCCGCGGCCAGGACCGGATCACGCCTCGCACAGCTCGATCAGAATCCCGCCGGTCCCCTTCGGGTGGAGGAAAGCGATCCGCTTCCCCTCCGCGCCGCGCCGCGGCTTCTCGTCGATGAGAGGGATGCCGGCTTTCCGAAGCTCCGCGAGAGCCTCCTCGAGATCCTCGAGCGCGAGCGAGATGTGGTGGATGCCGTTCCCCCTCTTCGCGAGGAACCGATCGACCGGGCCGTCCGCGCCGGTCCCCTCGAGGAACTCGAGGGACGTTTCCCCCGCGCGGTGGGAGGTCGTCTTCACCCCCTGGTCCGGAACCATCTCCACATGGGGCTCCCGATCGGGAAAGAGGGCGCGGAGAAGAGGAGCGATCGATTCGATCTCCTTCATCGCGATCCCGACATGATCGACGCGAATGATCTTCAAGACGAAACCTCCCGAGTCAGAGGGTGACAATCTCTTTGTGCTTCCCGAACACTCGGGCGAGGACCGCGCAGATCTCCCCCACGGTCGCCTCGGCCCGCGCGGCCTCGAGGATCGGGGGCATGAGGTTCGTCCCTTCCCTGGCCGCCTTCTCGACCGCGTCGAGCGCCTTTCCGTGGCGAGCGTTATCCCGCTCCCGGCGGAACCTCGCGAGGCGCTCCTTCTGCGCTCTCTCGACCTCGGGATCGATCGCGAAGGTCTCCGCCGGTACCGGCTCGTCGGTCGCGTAGCGGTTCACGCCGACCACGCTCGTCTCCCCCGACTCGACCTTCTTCTGATGCTCGTACGCGCTCCTCTGGATCTCGCGCTGCACGAAGCCCTTCTCGACCGCCTCGAGCATGCCGCCCATCTCGTCGATCCGCCGGAGGAGCGTCTCCGTCTCCTCCTCGAGCCGGTCGGTGAGGGATTCCAGGAAGTACGATCCTCCCATCGGGTCGACCACGTTCGCCGCGCCGGTTTCGCACGCGAGGATCTGCTGCGTGCGGAGCGCGATGCGCGCCGACTTCTCGGTCGGGAGCGCGAGCGCCTCGTCGTACGCGTTCGTGTGAAGCGACTGCGCTCCTCCGAGGACCGCGGCGAGCGCCTGGATCGTGACGCGCGCGATGTTGATCTCCGGCTGCTGCGCGGTGAGCGTCGAGCCTCCCGTCTGCGCGTGGAACTTGAGCCTGGCCTTCTCGGGATCGACCTGGAAACGCTCCCAGCAGATCCGCGCCCAAAGACGCCTGGCCGCGCGGAACTTCGCGACCTCCTCGAAGAGATCGTTCATCACGTCGAAGAAGAAGGTGACGCGCCCGACGATCCCTCCGGGATCGATCCCCGCCGCGCGCGCCGCCTCGATGTAGGCGGCGGCGTTCCCGAGCGTGAAGGCGAGCTCTTGGACGGCGGTGGCCCCCGCCTCGCGGATGTGGTAGCCGCTCACGCTGATCGGGTTCCACTGGGGGACTTCCCTCTCCGAGAACGCGAACATGTCCGTGATGATCCGGATCGAAGGGCGCGGCGGGAAGATGTACGTTCCGCGCGCCGCGTACTCCTTGAGGATGTCGTTCTGCACCGTTCCGCGAAGCCGATCCCAAGAGACGCCGTTCTTCTCGGCGAGCACGAGGTAGAACGCGAGAAGCACGGGCGCCGTCGCGTTGATCGTCATCGAGACGCTCACCCGGTCGAGCGCGATCCCATCGAAAAGGACGCCGAGGTCGCGGACCGAATCGATCGCGACGCCGACCTTTCCCACTTCCCCCTCGGAAAGCGGATCGTCCGAGTCGAGCCCCATCTGGGTCGGGAGATCGAACGCGGTCGAGAGGCCGGTTTGTCCGTGCTCGAGGAGATACCGGAAGCGGCGGTTCGTCTCCTCGGGGGTGCCGAAGCCGGAGTATTGGCGCATCGTCCAGAGGCGCGAGCGGTAGAGGGTCGGCTGGATCGCGCGCGTGTACGGATAGACGCCGGGAAGCTCGAAGCGTTCCTCGCGGTCGAACGGCGTGTAGACCGGCTCCGCCCGAAGGCCGGAGGGGGTGCGGAACTCCTTCTCCCGCTCCGGGAGTTTCGCGCGGGATGCTTCGTAGATCTTCTCTCTCCACGCGTCGAGAAGACGGCGGTGCTCGCGCGGATCCTGGGGGCCCTTGTCGTGTTCCATGCGGGGAGACTAGCGGGAAGCGGGGCGCCGCGTCAATCGGATAACCCTTTTGCGTTCGAACGAGTTACGCGCCGCGCCTCGGGGAGAATGCTGTTGACACCCCGCGCGTGGAGCGGCTAGCGTCGAGATGCGTGACCGGTCCGTTCCGGGAGGAGCTGCGCCCCATTCCGGCGACGAGCCGACCGGCACGTTCTCCGCGCGAGGCAAGGGACACGCATCCGGCCGGGCGGCGGACCGTTCGGACGGAGCGCGGCGCTTCTCGATTCGGACCGAAGAGAGGGGAGGCGAACATGGAGGCGAAGCACCTCGTCGTCGATCGGACCGGAAGGACGGCGGTCGTCCGCATCAACCGTCCGAAGGTTCTGAACGCACTGAACAAGGAGACGATGAACGAGCTCCGCGAGGTTTTCCTTGAAATGCGAAGGGATTCCTCGGTAGGAGGAGTGATCGTGACCGGCGAGGGGGACCGCGCCTTCGTGGCGGGGGCCGACATCAACGAGATCGCCGCGCTCGACGCCGAAGGCGCCCGCGCGTTCTCCCTCTCCGGGCAGCACGTGTTCGGGTTGATCGAGAAGATCGGCAAGCCGGTGATCGCGGCGGTGAACGGCTTCGCCCTCGGCGGAGGATGCGAGCTCGCCCTCGCGTGCACGATGCGCGTCGCCTCGGAGAAGGCGGTCTTCGGGCTCCCGGAGGTCACGCTCGGCGTGATCCCCGGTTACGGCGGGACGCAGCGCCTCGCGCGGCTCGTCGGGAAAGGGATCGCCTCGGAGATCGTCACGACCGGGCGCAAGGTCCTCGCCGACGAGGCGCTTCGGATCGGGCTCGTCAACCGCGTCGTTCCGCCGGAGAAGCTCATCGAAGCGTGCGAAGAAATCCTCGAGCCGATCTACAAGGTCGGACCGATCGCGGTGCGCTTCGCCCTCGAGGCAATCCATCACGGTCTCGACATGACGCTGGAGGAGGGGAGCGCCTACGAGGCGGCTCTCTTCGGGCTTGTTTGCGGAACCGAGGACGCGGAGGAAGGGTGCCGCGCGTTTCTCGAGAAACGAAAAGCGGAGTTCCGCGGGAAGTAAACGGCCCCGGATCCGCTCCTTGCCCGGGCGCGAAGGGTTCGTACGCCCCGCCCGGCCGCCGGAGAAGAACATGGACTTCAGTTGGACCGAAGAGCAAGAGATGATCCGGAACATGGCGCGCCAGTTCGCGGGCGAGATCCGCGACGAGGCGGCGGAGGCTGAGGAGAAGGGGGAGTTCTCGCGCCCGATCACCAAGAGGCTCGCCGAGAACGGCTTCCTCGGCATGTGCGTCCCCGAGGAATACGGCGGGCAGGGGCTCGATTTCACGAGCTATCTCATCGCCACCGAGGAGATCTCCCGCGCGAGCGCCGGGCAAGGGATGACGCTCGGGCTGCATAATTCGCTCCTCAACTATCCGCTTCTCGTCTTCGGCACCGAGGAGCAGAAGCGAAAGTACCTCCGCGGCTCCGCGACGGGAGAGCTTCTCGGATGCTACGCCCTCAGCGAGCCGGACGCCGGATCGGACGCGACCCACATCAAGACGACCGCGGTGAAGAAGAAAGACCGCTACGTGATCAACGGAACGAAGATCTTCATCACGAACGGCTCGGTCGCCGACTTCGTGATCCTCTTTTCGAAGGTCGATCGGGGGGGCGGCGTGATCCGGGGGATGTCCGCGTTTCTCGTCGACACGACCGCGCCGGGCTTCTCCGTCGGCACGGTGGAGAACAAGATGGGGCTGAAGAGCTCGCCCACGTGCGAGCTGATCTTCCGCGACGTCGAGGTTCCGGAGAGCGCGCTTCTCGGCGCGCCGGGGAAGGGGCTTCGGATCGCGGTCGAGACGCTCCACGGGGGCCGGGTCGCGGTCGCCGCTTCCGCGGTCGGCATGGCGGAGGAAGCCTTCGAGGCGGCGCGCGCCTACGCGCACGCGCGGGAGCAGTTCGGGCAGCGGATCGCCGACTTTCAGGGGATCCAGTGGCTCTTCGCCGACATGAGGACGGAGATCGACGCCGCGCGCCTGCTCACGTACGAGGCGGGTTGGCGGAAGGAGAAGGACCTTCCGTACGCACGGCAGGCCAGTCAGGCGAAGCTCTTCGCGACCGAGACGGCGACCCGCACCGCGAGCCGCGCGATCCAGATCCACGGCGGCTACGGTTACATGCGCGAGTACCGCATCGAGCAGATCTACCGGGACGCGAAGGCGGCGGAGATCTTCGAGGGGACCTCGGAGATCCAGAGAAGCACGATCGGGCGCGACGTGGTCCGAGGAGAATAATCCTCGGTTCTTGAACCATTAAGAGACCGGACGGACGCGTCCGGTCTTCGTTTTCTTTCCCCACTTCCCCCCACCCCCGGCGCCCGGGAGCCAATTGGCGCGCGGACATGAAGTTGCGCCGCCCCCTTCGACCGGATTCGAGGGAATCGGATCCGCGCGGTCCTCCGGGGGGGTGGGGAACGGGAAGATGGACCGGTCCGAACCGGAAAAAAATGTTGACACGCTCCCAAGCGGGGGGATAAAGTGGGGATCCGTGGGTGGAAGTGGGGCGCGGTCCCCTATGTTGTTTCGGAGCCCCCGAGCAGGAGCGCAGAGGCCATGGGTTCCTCGCATCGCTGTCGAGCGGAATCCGGGGGGCCGGATCTCGACAGCCGTGCGGGCGAAGGATAGCACGGCGCCCGAAACGAGCGAAGGGAAAACGCGAGTGCACCCGCCTTCCGCCGCACCCGGAGGGAAACGGTGGAACGGCTCTTCGGCTCCCATCGCGTCGCCGTCGACTCGAAGGGGCGCCTCATCATCCCGGCGGCTTTTCGCAAGATCCTCTTCCCCGAGCCCGGCCGCTCGGGAACCCTGACCCTCGGCTACGAGCACTGCGTCGCCCTCTATCCTCCCGACCGCTGGGAGGAAGAAGAGAACCTGATCCACCGCCTTCCGTTCACCTCGACCAACGTCCGGCGGATCGCCCGCATGATGGGATATCACGCGAAGCCGTGCGCTCTCGACGCGCAAGGACGGATCGTCCTCTCGAAGGACATCCGCGAGTACGCGAAGATCGATCGCGAAGCGCTCGTGCTCGGCGTGTTCCAACATATCGAAATATTCAACCCAGAAATCTATGAGGCGTATCAATCCGGATCGGACATGACGTTCGAGCGGGCCGCCGAGGAGCTGACTCGGTTGCACGAGAAGTCGCGTTCCGATGAGATCCGATGACCCGGCCCTCGGCGGAGGGGGCCACGAACCGGTCTTGGCGCGCGAGGTCGCCGAGGCGTTGCGGCCGTTCCCGGGCGGCATCTTCGTCGACGCGACCTTCGGGCTGGGCAACCACACGGCCGCGGTCCTCGATGCCGTGGAGGGAATCGAGCGTGTCGTGGGGATCGATCGCGACGGAGAGATTCTCGAGGAAGCCGGGCGCCGCTTCGCGCGATCCGCGGTTCCCGTGGATCTGGTGCGAGGGAATTTTCGGGATCTTCGCGCGCTCCTCGGCCCCGGAGCGGAAGGGCGCGTGGGAGGAATCCTTTTCGACCTCGGGATCGGCTCCTTCCAAATCGACCGTCCCGAGCGCGGGTTCTCCTACCGGTCCGAGGGGGCGCTCGACATGAGGATGGATCGGAGCGGGACTAGGAGCGCCTACGACGTGGTGAACGGCTATTCGGCCGAGGAGCTCGCGCGCGTGATCCGTCGGTGGGGAGAGGAGCGGAACGCCGGAGCGATCGCGCGTGCGATCGTCCGCGCGCGCCGGGCAGCTCCGATCGCCGGCACGCGCCGCCTGGCCGAGGTCGTCTCCTCGCGTCTTTCGGCGCGAGGGAGGATCAAGGGGCTCGCGCGCGTGTTCCAAGCGATCCGCATCGAGGTGAACGAGGAGATCGCCTCGCTCGAGGAAGGATTGTCGCAAGCGGTGGACGTGCTCGCGCCGGGCGGGCATATCGCCGTCATCGGATATCACTCGATCGAAGATCGAGTCGTCAAGCAACGGTTTCAGGAGTGGGCCCGGGGCTGCGTCTGTCCACCGCACCTGCCAGTCTGCCGGTGCGGACGCGCCCCGGCGCTCCGTCTCTCTTCCCGCCGGGCGATCCGGCCGTCCGAGGAAGAGGTGGCGAGGAACCCGCGGGCGAGGAGCGCCCGACTCCGCGCGGCGGTTCGGATCGCCCCCGAGGGAAGAGAAGGAAGGGGGAACGGATGAACGCGAGGGCCCTCGTGCGAGGCGGTCTCCGGGCGTGGGTCCGGACCGGCCGCTTCGCTCCGCTTCTGGTCGTGTCGGTGATCGTGCTCGTCGCCTGCGTGAACCAACGCTTCTCCGTGACCCGCCTCCACCAGGAAAACAGAGATCTTGAAGTGCGGCTGGATAGGCTCCGCGACAACGTGGAGCGCGCGCGGGGGCGGATCGCCTCGCTCACGAAGCGGGAGCGAATCGAGGAGATCGCGCTTTCCGACCTCGCGCTCGAGCTTCCCGAGCCCGAGCGGCAGGCGTATCTCCCCGAGTGGCGGGAGACCCCGCCCGTGCAGCCGGCGGGCGGATCGCTCGCCGCCGGGGTCCTCGGCTCGGCCGGCCGAAGGTTCGATCGTTTCTGGGAACGCGTCGGAGGACTCGGAAAGGGAACGAGGGGAGGGGAGCGGGATCGGTGAGTCCGTACCAGGCTCGGTACCGGCTGTTTCTCGTTTGCGTCGGGGGGGTGTGCCTCTGGGTCTATCTCGTTGCTTGTCTCATGAATATTCAGATATTCAATCATGAGCACTACCGGGAGCGCGCTGAGAATCAGCACGAGTACCGCGTGGCGATCCCCGCGAACCGCGGGCGGATTTACGACCGGAACGGAGAGGTGCTCGCGCGGACGCTCTCCTCGAACACGATCATCGCGGACCCCGCGCGGATTCAGGAGCTCGGCGCTCTGGACGAGACCGGCGCGGCTCTCGGAGGGATTCTCGGGATTCGTCCTTCCGCCGTGCGCGAGAAGCTCGAGAAGCGTTCCCGCTTCGCCTACGTCGCCCGCAAGGTCGACCCGGAGATCGGCGACCGGATCGCCGAGGCCGATCTCCCCGGCATCTACTGCATCCCGGAGAAGGAGAGGACGCGCCCGTTCGAGAACCTCGCCCTTCAGGTCGTCGGCGTCACCGACCTGGACATGAAGGGGATCGAGGGGATCGAGAAGGAGTTCGAGCCGGTTCTCCGCGGCGAGGACGGCTGGAAGGTCCTCCAGGCAATCCCGCGGGTCGGTCCCCGCTCCCTCCCCGGCTTCCCCTATCGCCCGCCCGTCGATGGTTGCGACGTAAAGCTCACGCTCGACGCTTCCCTCCAGATGATCGTCGAGCAGGAGCTCGGGAAGGCGGTCGAGAAGTCGGGAGCCGCGTGGGGGATGGCGTTGGCGATGGAGCCGTCCACCGGCGACGTGCTCGCGATGGCGACCTCGCTCTCCGACGAAGAGCGGAGGCGCTCGGGCGGGTCGATCCTGATGAACCGCTGCATCGCGGCGCAGTACGAGCCGGGCTCGACCTTCAAGCTCGTCACCTACTCGGGCGCCTTCGAAGAGAAGGCGGTCTCCCCCTTCGAGATCTTCGACGCCGGCAACGGCGAGATGAGCTTCGGCAGCTACAAAGTCAGCGAGGCGAGGACGAGCCGCTACGATCGGCTCGCGGCGCGCGAGGGATTCGAGAAGTCGTCGAACATCGTGAGCGCGCAGATCGGCTACCGCCTCGGAGGGCGCGGAGAAGGATCCTATGGGCGCGGTGTGGAGAAGCTCTACTCCTATTCTCGCGCGTTCGGGTTCGGGGCTCGCACCGGGATCGCGCTTCCCGGCGAGGTTCCCGGGCTTCTCCGCCGTCCCCGCGATTGGAGCAGGCGTTCGCTCGGGACGATCGCGTTCGGACAGGAAATCGCGGTCACCCTTCTCCAGCTCACGGCCGCCTACGCCGCGATCGCGAACGACGGCATTCTCATGGAGCCCCGCATCGTCGAGTCGATCGTCGGCCCGGACGGGAGCGTCCGCGAGCGCTTTCTCCCCCGGGCGGTCCGCCGCGCCGTCTCCTCGGAGACCGCGGCGCTCATGCAGGACTGCATGCGGGGGGTCGTGCTCCGCGGGACCGGCAAGGGCCTCGACGTTCCTCTTTGGCGTCTCGCGGGGAAGACGGGGACCGCGGAGATGATCGTGGAAGGGGGCGGCTATTCGGACACGCGGTTCATTCCCTCGTTCGTCGGCTACGCGCCGGCCGACGACCCGAGGATCGTCTTGGCCGTCGTTCTCGTCGATGTCTCCCGCGTCTTCTACGGGGGCGCCGTCGCGGGCCCGGTCGTCCGGGAGATCTTCCTCAAGGCGGCGTGCTCGGAGCTCGGCGAGCCGTTTCTCCCGACGCTTCGCGGGGAAGCGGTTGCGACCTGGGCTCACGCGGGGGAGCCGGCGCGCGCCGATTCCGCCCCCTCCTTCGCCGCGTGTCTTCCCGAGACGATGCCCGACTGCACGGGGCGCTTCTTGCGCGAGGCGAAAGCAGCGCTTCTCCGCGCCGAGGCGGCGGTCCGCGTTCGCGGGTCGGGGACGGTCGTCTCGCAGGATCCCGCGCCGGGAACGCTTCTTCGATCGGGGATCGCGTGCATGCTCGTGGGGAGCGAGCCATGATGGTGAAGGACCGTCCCGGCCTCTCTCTCGCGACGCTCCTTCCCTCTCTCTCCGCGCGCGAGGTGCGCGGCTCGATCGATCGCGAGGTGCGCGATGTCGCGGCCGATTCGCGCGAGGCGGGCCCCGGGGTTCTCTTCGTCGCGCTCCGCGGGTTCCATGCGGACGGACACGACTTCCTTTCGGATGTCCTCCAGAAGGGCTCGCCGGCCGCGATCGTCGAGCGCGCGATCGCGTCCGTCCCGCTCACGCAGATCGTCGTTCCCGACGCGCGTCTCGCCCTCGGCGTTGCCGCGGCCGAGGTCCACGGGCATCCGAGCCGCGCGATCGATCTTCTCGGCGTGACGGGAACGAACGGAAAGACAACCGTCACCTTCCTCGTCCGCTCGATCCTCGATGCGGCGGGGCGCGCGTGCGGGCTCATCGGCACGCTCGGATGCCGCTGGGGAACGCACGAGCTTCCCGCGACGCACACGACGCCCGGCCCCGACATGCTTCACCGGATCCTCGCGCGCATGCGGCGGGACGGCGCGCGCGCTGTCGCGATGGAGGCTTCCTCGCACGCGGTCGCGCTCCGGCGTCTCGTCGCGCTCCGATTCCGCTCGATGGCCCTCACGAACGTGACGCGCGACCATCTCGACTTCCACGGGAGCGTCGAGGCGTACCGCCGCGAGAAGATGCGCCTCTTTCTTCCCGCGGAGATCGCCGACGACCGGATCGAGGTCGCCTCGGCCGTCCTCAACGCGGACGACGAAACGGGCGCGCGCCTTCTCGGTATCTCGCCCCTTCCACGCATCGTCTACGGAGAAGCCGAGGGGGCGGATCTTCGAGCCGTCGTCCTCCGGTCCGGGATCGGCGGAACCGCTCTCCGGTTTCTTTGCGGACGAGAAGAGGCGGAAGCCTTCCTCCCGATTCCGGGCGCCTTCAACGTCTCGAACGCGCTCGCGGCGGTCGGGCTCGTTCTTCAATCCGGACTCTCTCTCCGCGAGGCGGCCGCGGGGCTCGCGGAGTGCGAGACGCCTCCCGGCCGGATGGAGCGGGTCGACCGCGGGCAGCCTTTCGGCGTCGTGATCGACTACGCGCACACGCCGGACGGCTTCCTTCGGCTCCTCGACACGATCCGCCTCCTGACGGAGAAGCGCGTCCTTCTCGTGTTCGGCTGCGGGGGGGACCGCGATCGGGGGAAGCGGCCGATCATGGGGCGCATCGCGGCCGAGAAGGCGGACCTCGTCTTTCTCACGGACGACAACCCGCGCACCGAGGATCCGGAGAACATTCGGCTCGAGATCGAAGCGGGCCTCCGCGAGGGGAACGGCGTCTACGAAGGGATCCCCGACCGGAGGGAGGCGATCGCCCGCGCGTTCGCCCTCGCCCGCAAGGGGGACACGGTCGTCCTCGCGGGGAAGGGGCACGAGCGCTATCAGATTGTCGGGTTGGAGCGTTTTCCCTGGAACGAACGGCACATCGCGGAGGAGCTTCTGGACGAGCGAAGGGAGGGAGGCCGGTGAACGGCTACTCCGTCCGCGAGCTCGCGCGCATCCTCGCGGGGACGCCGCTCGGCCCCGCCCCGGCGGAGGGCCCGCGCGGGGGGCCTTCCGCGTCGATCGACACGCGGACGCTCCGTGCGGGGGATCTCTTCTTCGCTCTTCCCGGCGAGAAGACCGACGGCCATCGCTTCGTGGGTGAAGCATTTCGAAAGGGAGCCTCTCTCGCCGTGGTTCGGAAGGACCGCGCCGGGGATCTTCCGGCCGATCTTCCGCGCGAGAGGATTCTCGCCGTCGCCGACGCGGAAGAAGCGCTGGTACGTCTCGCCGCCGCGCACCGCGCGCGATTCTCGCCGCGCCTCTCGGCCGTCACCGGGTCGAACGGAAAGACGACGACGAAGGAGCTTCTCGCCGCGATCCTCTCGGCCGACGCGCCGACCCTCGCCTCTCCGGCGAACTTCAACACGATCCTCGGTCTTTCGCTCACGCTCCTTCGCCTCGAGGTGGCGCACCGCTGGGCGGTGGTGGAGCTCGGGATCAGCGCGCCGGGGGAGATGGACGCGCTCGGCGCCCTCGCGCGGCCGGACACGGCGCTCCTCACGAACGCGCACGCCGCGCATCTGGAGGGGTTGGGAAGCGTGAAGAATGTCGCCCGCGAGAAGTGCCGTCTCCTTTCGTATCTCGAGGGAGAGGCGGCCGTCTACGCGAACGGCGACGATCCGGCGCTTCTCGATGCGGTCGCGCGGACAGGCCGAACCGCGCGCACGTTCGGCTGGTCCGAGTCGTGCGCGGTCCGGCCGGAGCGCGTGGAGCCTTGGAACGAAGACGGGGTGCGTCTCGCGGTCGGAGGGGAGGCGTTCGCGGCGCCGGTTTACGGGATGCACAACGCGTACAACCTCCTCGCCGCCCTCGCGGTCGCGCGCGGGGCCCGTCTCGGGGCGGAGACGATCCGCGCGGGCCTCGCCCGCTTCCAGCCCCCTCCGGGCCGCTTCCGTCCGGAGCGCGCCGGAGGGGTTCTCCTTATCGACGACACGTACAACGCGAACCTCGCCTCCGCGCGGGGCGCGATCGACTTCCTCCAACACGTGAAGATCGAGGGGAAGCGGGTTCTCGTCTTCGGCGACATGCGCGAGCTCGGGGACCGCGAGGAGGAGGACCACCGCGAGGTCGGGCGCGCGGCCGCCCGCGCGGGGCTCGACCGGCTCGTTCTCGTCGGAGAATGCGTCCGATGGACCGCCGAGGAAGCTCTCCGCGCGGGCCTTCCGGCGGATCGGGTCGAGCGGATCGAGGAGCGCCAGGGGCTCGGCGCGCGCCTCGCTTCGGATCTCGAGGCGGGAGATTGTTTGGTTATCAAAGGTTCGCGCGCGATGCGCATGGAGGAGATTCTCGGCGATCTCCGAAGCTCGCTCGCCGCCGCCGCGGAGGGGAATCGCTAGATGCTCTACTTCCTTCTCTATCCGCTCCGCGACTCTCTTTCAATCTTCAACGTGTTCCGCTACATCACGTTCCGGAGCGCGTACGCGGCGGTGACCGCCCTTCTTCTCTGCTTTCTCCTCGGCCCGTGGATCATCCGGCGCCTGCGGAAGAGCCAGCTCCTCGAGGCCGGAAGCGATCTCACCCCGGAGACGCACCGCGCGAAGAGGGGGACCCCCACGATGGGAGGGATCCTCATCCTTCTCGCGGTCGCGGTCCCCACACTCCTTTGGGCGGACATGACGAACCGGTACGTCCAGCTCGCGCTCCTCACGACGCTCTGGCTCGGCGGCATCGGCTTCCTCGACGACTACCTCAAGGCGGTGAAGCGCTACCCGCGCGGCCTCGCCGGGCGCTACAAGCTCGCCGGACAGATTCTCCTCGGTCTTTTCCTCGGCGCGGTCCTCATGCTCGACCCGCCGGCGCCCGGCTGGGAGACCAAGACAACCGTCCCCTTCTTCAAGACCGTCGTGATCGACTTCCGCTATCTCTATCTCCCGTTCGTCGTGCTCGTGCTGACCGGCGCCTCGAACGGCGTCAACTTCACGGACGGCCTCGACGGCCTCGCGATCGGTCTCGTCGCCCTCGGCGCCTTCACCTTCGCGGGGATGGCTTACGTCACCGGAAACGTCCGCTTCGCCGAGTACCTGAACCTCCCGTTTCTCGGCGGGGTCGGAGAGCTCACCGTCTTCTGCGGCGCCCTCGTCGGCGCCTCGCTCGGCTTTCTCTGGTTCAACGCGCATCCGGCGGATGTCTTCATGGGGGACACCGGCTCCCTCGCGCTCGGCGGGGCTCTCGGCGCGGTCGCGATCTTCATCAAGATGGAGTTTCTCCTCGCGCTCGTCGGCGGGGTCTTCGTGATGGAAGTGCTCTCGGTGGTGCTGCAGGTCGCCTCCTTCCGTTGGCGGGGGAAGAGGATCTTCCTCATGGCGCCGCTCCATCACCATTTCGAGCTGAAGAATTGGACGGAGGAGAAGGTGGTGGTCCGCTTCTGGATCATCGGCATTCTCTTCGCGCTCCTTTCCCTCAGCACGTTGAAGCTGCGATGACGGACTGGAAGAACGAGAAGTACCTCGTCCTCGGGACCGCGCGGAGCGGGCGGGCGGCGGTCGACCTCCTCCTTCGCCTGGGCTCGGTCCCGCTGGCGTACGACCGGAACGAGCCGCCCGCGGACCAAGCTCCGGAGTTCCGCGCGTGGGAAGAGGAAGGGGCGCGCTTCCATTTCGGCGAGCCGGAGCCGCGCCTCCTGGACGGCATCGACCGGGTCGTCGTGAGCCCGGGATTCCCGCGGGACCATGCGATCCTTCGCGAGGCGGACGCGCGCGGGATCGAGGTTCTTTCGGAGATCGAGCTGGCGTTCCGCTCGTCCGACTGCCCCCTCGTCGCCGTCACCGGAACCAACGGGAAGTCGACGACGACGGAGCTCATCGGCGCGATCCTGGCGAAGGACGGCCGCCGGGTCGCCGTCGCGGGGAACATCGGGCGCGCCCTCTCCGGCGTCGTCGGTCCCTACCGCGATCCGGATCTCGTTGTGGTCGAGGTATCGAGCTTTCAACTTGAAACAATCCATTCCTTCCGCCCGCGCGTGGCCGTTCTCCTCAACATCACCGAAGACCACTTGGACCGGCACGGGAGCTTCGAGGAGTACGCTCGGATCAAGGCGCGCCTCTTCGAGAACCAGACCTCGGCCGACTGGGCGATCCTGAACTACGACGACCCCGCCTGCCGCGCGCTCGCGCGGAACGAGGCGCCTCGATGCGCGTGGATCAGCCGGTCGTTCTACGGCCGCATCCCGGGCGTCTACCTTCGCTACGGGGAGATCCTCTCGGCGCTCGAGGGGGAGGAGCTCGTCGCGCTCGAGAGGGACATCGCGATCCCCGGCCCGCACAACCGGACGAACGCGCTCGCGGCGGTCGCGGCCGCGAAGGTGCTCGGCGTGCCGAACGCGGTGATCCGGGAGACGCTCCGATCGTTCCCCGGCCTCGAGCACCGTCTCGAGCGGGTCGCGATCGTGAACGGCATCTCCTTCATCAACGATTCGAAGGCCACGAACGTGGAGTCGGTGGCGGTCGCGCTGCAAAGCTTCGACGCGCCGATCGTGTGGATCGCGGGCGGGCGGCCGAAGAAGCCGAACTTCCGCGATCTTCGGGATCTCGTGTCGATCCACGTGCGGGGGCTCGTCCTGATCGGCGAGGCCCGGCGGCTCATCGACGAGGCGTTCCCGGAGCTGCCCGAGCGCTGCTACGCACACTCGATGGAGCAGGCGGTTCTGTTGGCGTACCGGATGGCGCGGAAGGGAGATGTGGTCCTCCTCTCTCCCGGGTGCACGAGCTTCGATTGGTTCCGCGACTTCGAGGACCGGGGAAGGGTGTTCAAGGAGGCGGTGCGGGGGCTCGCCGAGAGGGAAAAACATGAAGACTGAAGGATCATCCGAGGGATTCCGGGCGGAGCGCTGCGGGCCGGACCGGATCCTGCTCGCCGTCGTTCTCCTTCTCGTCGGGATCGGGATCGTGGTCGTGTCGAGCGCGAGCAATTTCCGCGCGGCGGAGCTGTTTCGAGACCCGCATTACTTCCTCAAGAACCACTTGGTCCGCGTGGCGATCGCCCTCTTCGGGCTTTGGGCCGCCTATCGGACCGACTATCGCACGCTCACGCGCCGCTCGCGTCTCTTGATAGGGATCGGAATCGCGTTTCTCGTGCTCGTCCTCTTCATCGGGTGGGGCGACGAGGAGCGAGGGGCGCGCCGCTGGATCCGCTGGGGGCCGATCTCGTTCCAGCCGAGCGAGCTCGCCAAGCTCCTCATCATCGTGTACCTGGCGAGCTTTCTTTCCAGAAGGCAGCGAAGCCTCGAGGTCTTTCGTCCTCTCGTCCCGCCGATCGGAGTGCTTGGGCTGGTCATCGTGCTGATCGCGCTCCAGAAGAACCTTTCGGCGGTCGTGCATGTCGCGGCCCTCTCGATGCTCGTTCTCTTCGTGGGAGGAATCCGCTTGATCCATCTTGCCAAGGTGGCCGCGCTCTTCCTCGTGGTGGCCGCCGTCTCCGTCGCAGCCTGCCCGTATCAGCTCGACCGGATTCTCGACCGAAAGGACGGGCGGGAGGACAAGAAGGCATCCGACTACCAGGTCGATCAGTCGCTCATCGCGCTCGGATCGGGAGGCCTTACGGGGGTCGGCATTGGGCAGTCGAAGCAGAAGTACTTCTTCCTCCCCGATTCGCACACTGACTTCGTTCTGGGGATCATCGGAGAGGAAGGCGGCCTCGTCGGGACGGGAGCCGTGATGGTTCTCCTCCTTCTCTTCGCGTGGCGCGGGATGCGGATCGCCGCGCGCGCCCCCGACCGCGAGGGAAGGCTGCTCGCGTCGGGGATCACCTTCCTCGTCGCGCTCTACGCGATGATGCACGTCGCGGTCGTCACCGACGCAATGCCGACGACCGGGGTTCCGCTTCCGTTCGTGAGCTACGGCGGTTCGTCGATCATCGTCGCGCTTTTCGGCACCGGCGTGCTTCTCAACATTTCGAGGCAGTCGTACCGGCGCTCGTTCGCCTCGGCGGATCTCGCGCGCGAGCGCCTCGGGAAAAGGAGTCCATGAGGGTGGTCTTCGCGGGCGGCGGAACCGGGGGGCACATCTTCCCCGCGGTGGCGGTGATCGAGGAGCTTCGCGCGCGCGCGCATCTCGAGCCGCTCTTCATCATCGGCGGGGTCCGCGGCGCGCGGCTTCTCGAACCGTACGGGATTCCGTGGCGGTCGATCCCGGTGCGCGGCATGCCGCGGGGAAACCGCGCCGCTCTCGCCGGGTTCTTCCTCCGCCTCGCGATCGCCGTGATCCGATCGCTCGCGCTTCTTCTCCGGCGGAGGCCGGACGCGGTCGTCGCGATGGGAGGATACGCGAGCACGCCGGTCGCGTTCGCGGGGGCGCTCCTTCGCGTCCCCGTCTTCGCCGCGGAGCAGAACACGATCGCGGGCGTCGCCACGCGCTGGAACGCCCGCTTCGCGCGGCGCGTCTTCCTCGCCTACGAGGAGGCGCGCGAGGGTCTTCCGGCGCGCGCGCGCGCCCGAGTCACCGGGAACCCGGTCCGCCCGGAGATCCTTCGGGGGAACCGGGAGCGCGCGATCCGCCGGTACGAGTTGGACGATCGGCGCCGCACGATTCTCGTCGTCGGCGGCAGCCAGGGGGCCCGGACGATGAACCGCATCGTCCGGGAGGCTTTCGAGAGGTGGGAGGCGAGAGATGGGGTTCAGGTCCTCTTCCAAACCGGAGAGGCCGATTACGAGACGGTTCGGGAATCCTGCAGCCGGATCGCTCTCCTCGTGCGCCCCGTCCCGTTCCTCACCGACATGGGAGACGCCTTGGGCGCGGCGGACCTCGTTGTCTGCCGCGCCGGCGCCTCCACTCTCGCCGAGATCACCGCGCTCGGCCTGCCGTCGATTCTGATCCCGTTCCCTTCGGCGGCGGACCGGCATCAATCGCGGAACGCGGAGGTTCTCGCCGTGCGTGGCGCGGCGCTTCACTTCGAAGAGGAAAGGTTGACGCCCGAGGTTCTCGGGCGCGCGATGAAGGAGCTTCTGGACGACGAGGCGCGGCGGCTGGAGATGGGCCGCCGGGCCCGCGCGCTCGGCCGGCCGGAGGCGGCGCGGCGGATCGCCGAGGAGATCCTGGCCGCGGTCGGGAAGGGGGGAGGGATTGAAGGTTCTCACACGAACGATTCAGGAGTCGAGGAAGGCGGCGTTCGGTAAGACGATGTTCGGAAGGGTGCGGAGGATTCATCTGGTCGGCATCGGCGGGACCGGGATGAGCGGGATCGCGGAGATCCTCCTCAACCTCGGCTTCGAAGTGACCGGCTCCGACCTCCGGCGTACCGATGTGACCGAGCGCCTCGAGGGGCTCGGTGCGAAGATCGTCGAGGGGCACGAATCGGACCTCGTCTGCGAGGCGCACGTCGTCGTCGTCTCCTCCGCGATCCGAAAGGAGAACCCAGAGGTTCGGAAGGCGGCCGAGGCGGGGATCGCGGTCATCCCGCGCGCCGAGCTCCTCGCGGAGCTGATGCGCGTGAAGCGCGGCATCGCGATCGGCGGGGCGCACGGGAAGACGACGACCACGTGGCTCACCGCCCTCGTTCTCGCCGAAGCGGATCTCGATCCGACGATCGTCGTCGGGGGGCGCCTCAAGCAGCTCGGGACGAACGCGAAGCTCGGGGGGGGCGAGTTCCTCGTCGCGGAGGCGGACGAGAGCGACGGAACCTTCCTCATGCTTGCCCCCACGATCGCGGTCGCGACGAACATCGATAGGGAGCACCTGGACTTCTATCCGGATCTCGACGCGATCCGCGAGGCGTTTCTCCGCTTCCTGAACCGGGTCCCCTTCTTCGGCGTCGCGATCGTGAACGGGGACGATCCGGAGCTTCGCTCGCTTCTCCCGTCGATCGCGAGGCGGACGATGACCTACGGGATGGAGGAGAACGCCGAGGTGCGCGCGGAGAACCTCCGTCCCTCGGGGCGGTCGATCCGCTTCACGGTCCGCGCGCGCGGCGAGAAGCTCGGGGAGATCGCGCTTCACGTGCCCGGAAGGCACAACGTGCTGAACGCGCTCGCCGCCGTCTCGGTCGGCATCGAGCTCGAGATCCCCTTCGCGAAGATCGCATCCGGCCTCGAGAGCTTCCGCGGGATCCACCGCCGGCTCGAGGTGCGCGGAGAGCGCGCGGGACGGCTCGTGATCGACGACTACGGGCATCATCCGACCGAGGTGCGCGCGACTCTTCGCGCGCTCCGCGAGGCGTACCCCGGAAGGCGGCTCGTGGTCCTCTTCCAGCCCCACCGGTACACGCGGACAAGCGCGCTTCTCGCCGAGTTCGCGACCGCTTTCGAGGAGGCGCAACTCCTTTTTCTCCTAGACATTTACCCCGCCGGGGAGGTACCGGTCCCCGGTGTGGATTCGGGGCTGCTCGCGCGCGCGATCGCGGAGACCGGGAAGAAGAGCGCCGAGTGGATCCGCGACCGGAGGGAGGCTGCGGCCCGTCTCGCCGAGGCGAGCGCTTCCGGAGATCTCATCCTCACGCTCGGAGCGGGGGACGTGATTCGGCATGGGGACGAAATTCTTGAGGAGTTAAGCAAACGGGAAGGTCCGGAGGAAGGGAAGCGGGAGTGATCCTGGTGGCGCGCATGCGGAAGAAGGAGATCGAACAGAGGCTCGGCGAGATCGTGCGCGGGCGGATCGCGGCGGACGAGCCGATCGCATCGCATACCACGCTCGGCGTCGGCGGGCCCGCCGATTGGATGGTCTCTCCGCGAAGCGTCGAGGAGCTGCGCGGCGTGCTTCGTCTTCTCGCCGAGAACGAAGTGCCGCGCCTCGTCCTCGGGGGCGGGTCGGACATCGTCGTCCGGGACGGCGGCTTTCGCGGGGTTTGCATCGCGCTCGCGCGGAATCTCTCGGGCGCCACGATCGCCGGAGACCGGACGATCGAAGCGATGGCGGGGGAGACGCTCGCCTCGCTTCTCCGTCTCTCGCGCGAGGCTTCCCTCTCCGGGCTCGAGTTCACCGTGACGATTCCGGGAACGGTCGGCGGCGGGGTCGTCATGAACGTCGGCGCGTTCGGCTCTTCGTTCGCCGATCTCCTGGAGGCGATCACGGTCATCGACGGGACCGGGCACGAACGGACGATCGAGAGAGGAACGATCCGCGCCGCGTACCGCCGCATCGATCTTCCCGAGGGGGCGGTCGTCGTGCGGGCGCGTTTCCGCCTCGAGCCGGAAGCGCGCGATCGGATCGAGGAAGCGGTCGACCGAAACCGGGAGCATCGTCTGCGCACGCAGCCGCTCGGCGAGGCGAGCGCGGGCTGCATCTTCAAGAACCCGTCCCCCGCGGAGCCGGCCGGGCGTCTGATCGACCAAGCGGGCCTCAAGGGGCTCCGCTTCGGCGGCGCGTCGGTCTCGGCGCTTCATGCCAACTACATCGTCAACGACGGAACCGCGACCGCGCGCGACGTCCTCGCGCTGATCGAGGAAGTGCGCCGGCGGGTCCGCGAAACGCACGGCGTCGTGCTCGAGCCGGAAGTGCGGATCGTGGGGGATGAATGACGGCGCGAGCGGAACGGGCGAAGCGAAGGGCTTGGATCCGATGGGCGTCGGGGATTGCGCTCCTCGCGGTCGTGACGGCGCTCGCTTTCGGGATCGAGAAGGGGCGGCGCTGGCTTCTCGCCGACGGGCGTTTCCCCGTGACGGAAATTCGCGTCCTCGGGAACGAGCTTCTCTACGAGGGGGAAGTTCTCGCGACCGCCGGGGTCGAGAGGGGCGTGAACATCCTCACGGTCCGCGCGGGCGAGGTCGAGGGGCGTCTCCTCGCGTCGGGATGGATCCGCGAGGCGCGCGTGCGGAGGCGGCCGCCGGGGCGAGTTCTCGTCGAGATCGAAGAGCGCCGCCCGTGGCTTCTTCGTCCCGGAGAGCCGGCCGCATTCCTCGACCGCGAGGGGCGCGCCTTTCCCGCGATGGGGAAGGAGGAAACGCTCGACCTTCCGATCCTCGCCGATCGGTCGGGAGCCCCCCGCTCGGTCGTGGCGCGTCTCGCCGAGGCGTTTCCGCCGGGCGATCCGTGGTTCGCGGAGAACGTGCTCGAGGTCGCCGTGGACGCGCGCGGCTCGATCGTCCTTGTCGAGCGTACGCACGGCGCGCGCATCCGGTTCGGCGACTCCGGCTTCGTCGAGCGGGCGGCGCGCCTCCGTTCCGTGCTCGAGGAATGGGCGAAGACGGGAGAGGCGTACGAGGAGATCGACCTCCGGTACGAGGGGCAGGCGATCGCGCGAAGGCCGATTCCGCCGGCGGAGGCGGATGCGAAGGAATCGTCCGAGAAGGAAGAAGACTCAACGCGCAGGAAATCGGTTTAGGAGAAAAGGAATAGGCAGAAGCACCGGACCTCTTCGAGGACGTTAGGAGACGAGACGATGGCGGGAGACAACCTGATTACGGGGATCGACATCGGCACCACGAAGGTGTCCACCGTGATCGCCGAATGCGAACCCGGGAGGGTTCCGAAGATCATCGGCGTGGGGATGAGCCGCTCCGAGGGGGTGAAGCGCGGAGCGGTGGTGAACGTGGAGAAGACCGTCGAGGCGGTCATGCGCTCGGTCGAGGAGGCGGAGCGGATGGCCGGGACGAAGACGGAGCGCGCGTACGTCGGGATCGCCGGATCGCACATTCAGGGGATCATGAGCACCGCGGTGATCGCCGTCTCCCGCTCGGAGGACGAGATCACGGGCGAGGACCTCGGGCGCGTGCTCGAGCAGGCGCGGGCGATCCCGCTCTCCTCCGACCGCCGCATCCTTCATGTCCTTCCGATCGAGTTCGCCGTCGACGACCAGGACGGAATCCGCAACCCGGTCGGCATGTCCGGAGTCCGTCTCGAGGCGGCCGTCCACATCGTGACGGCGGCCGCGACCTCGGCGCGCAACGTCGAGAAATGCGTCCAGCGCGCCGGGCTCGAGGTGAAGGAGCTCGTGCTCGAGTCGTACGCGTCGAGCTTCTCGGTGCTCGAGGACGAGGAGAAGGAGCTCGGCGTTCTTCTCGTCGATCTCGGCGGCGGGACGACCGACTTCACGCTCTTTCTCGGGGGGACTCTCCGCTACACCGGGACGATCGGGCTCGGAGGCGAGAACGTGACGAGCGATCTGGCGATCGGTCTCCGAACGCCGCTCTCGGAAGCGGAGGATCTCAAGATCCGGCACGGCCACTCGATCGCCTCCCGCGTCTCCGCGGAGCGGGAGATCGAGATCCCCGGGATCGGCGGACGCGCGGACCGCGTCCTCTCGCACCAAGTCCTCTGTTCGATCATCGAGTCGCGCATGGAGGAGATCCTCGATCTCACCGGCCGCGAGGCCCGCAAGACCGAGGTTCTCGATCTGTTGGGGGGCGGGGTCGTGCTGACCGGCGGGTCGGCGCTTCTTCCGGGAGTCGCCGAGATGGCGGAGACGATTCTCGAGATGCCGGTGAAGATCGGCGCGCCGGTGCGGATCGGGGGCCTCGTGGACGAGGTGAGCTCGTCCCGATTCGCGACCGCCGTCGGGCTTGTGCAATACGGGTGGGCGAGGGAAGGCCGCGATCTCCGGCGGGGGAACGGCCGCGGAAACGGGATTCATCGCGTACGAAACATGCTTCGCGCGTTTGTCGATCAGTTCTGACCGAAGGGAGGGGAAGAAGGTGTTCGAGTTCGTGAACGAACAAGCGGAAGGCGCCCGGATCAAGGTGGTCGGCGTCGGAGGGGCCGGCGGAAACGCCGTGAACCGAATGGTCGGCGCCGGAGTGACCGGCGTCGACTTCGTGGCGCTCAACACGGACGCGCAGGCGCTCCAGATGTCGGAGGCCCCGTATCGGATCCAGATCGGGGAGAAGACGACGAGCGGACGAGGCTCCGGAGGCCTTCCGGAGGTGGGGCGGAAGGCGATCGAAGAGAGCCGCGAGATGCTCTACGACATGTTCGAGGGGGCGGAGATGGTCTTCGTGACCGGCGGGATGGGGGGCGGCACCGGAACCGGCGCCTCGCCCGTCGTCGCCGAGGTGGCGCGCGAGATCGGCGCGCTCACGGTCGGGGTCGTGACCAAGCCGTTCGAGTTCGAGGGGCGGCAGCGGATGCGGCACGCCGAAGAGGGGATCGCGGAGCTCCGCACGATGGTCGACACGCTCATCGTGATCCCGAACCAGAGGCTTCTCACGATCGCCGCGCACGACGTGACCTTCCTCGACGCCTTCGCGATGGCGGACGAGGTTCTCCTTCGCGCGACGCGCGGAATCTCGGAGCTGATCACGAAGCCGGCGCTCGTCAACCTCGACTTCGCGGACGTCAAGACGATCATGAAGAACATGGGGAACGCGATCATGGGGACCGGGACGGCCGGGGGAGAGGGACGCGCCACGCAGGCGACGAACCAGGCGATCTCGAGCCCGCTTCTCGAGGATGTCTCGATCGCCGGCGCGCGCGGGGTTCTCATCAGCGTGAGCGGCGGTCCCGACATGACGCTCCACGAGGTGAACGAGGCGGTCTCGATGGTCTGCGAAAGCGCCGGGTCGGACGCGCACATCATCTTCGGCGCGCTCGTCTCGGAGGAGTACCGGGGGGAGGTGCGGGTGACGGTCGTGGCGACCGGAATCGGCGCGCACGAGTCGCTCCGCCCGCGCGCGATCCCGTGCGAGAACCGGGTTCGGAAGCTCGAGCCGGTCGCGGAGATCCCCGATCTGCAGAGGCCGGCGATCTTCCGCCGCGAGGGGATGCTCGCCCGCTGGAAGACCCAGATGCGGCAGGCGAGGAGGCGGGACGAGGACGACGATCTCGATTCTCCGACCTTCCTTCGCGTGCAGGCGGACTAGCGTGCGGAAGAGGATCCCCGCGCCGCGCTCGCCGCGAGCGATCGGCCGGCCGCCTCTTCCGGTGGAGAGATGAACGAAGGATCGTGCGCCTTCCACGACGCCGAGAGCGGCGAATGGGCCGTCTTCCGCGATCCGATCCGAATCGTGGAGGCGCGGTCGATCGACGAGATCCTCCCCGCGCTCCGTCTCGTCGAGCGGAGCGTTGAGGAGGAGGGGCTCGCGGCGGCCGGTTACTTGAGCTATGAAGCGTCGACCGCGTTCGATCCGGGGCTTCGAACGCGGGGGCCCTCTCGGTTTCCCCTCCTTCGCTTCGGGATCTATCCGCGCGTCGAGGTCCTCGACCGTCCGCCCGCGGCGGGGCGGGAGGCCTTCGCCGCCGGACCGTGGGTTCCCGAGGTCGAACGAAGCGAGTACGACCGCGCGATCGCCCGCGTGAAGGACCGCCTCGAACGCGGGGACACCTACCAGGTCAACTACACGATGCGCCTCCGCGCCCCCTTTCGCGGCGACGACTACTCGTTCTTCCTCGCGCTCGCCGCCTCGCAAGGGGAGGCGTACGCCGCGTACATCGACGCCGGCTCCTTCGCCGTTTGCTCCGCATCCCCCGAGCTCTTCTTCCGGCTCGAAGGAGAGAGGATCCTCGCCCGGCCGATGAAGGGGACCGCTCCCCGCGGGCGCGTCTTCGCGGAAGACGAGGAGAGGGCCGCGAGGCTTCGCGGCTCGGAGAAGGAGCGGGCGGAGAACGTGATGATCGTCGACATGGTCCGGAACGATCTTGGAAAGATCGCCGTGCCGGGGAGCGTTCAAACGACGCGCCTCTTCGACGCCGAGAAGTACCCGACCGTTTGGCAGATGACCTCGACGGTCGAGGCGGAAACGCGCGCGTCGGTCGCCGAGATCCTCTCCGCTCTCTTCCCATCCGCCTCCGTGACCGGCGCGCCGAAGCGAAGCACGATGCGGATCATCGCCGAGATCGAGCGCTCGCCGCGGGAAGTCTACACCGGATCCATCGGGTTTCTTCGGCCGGGGCGCCGGGCGCTCTTCAACGTGGCGATCCGCACCGCCCTCGTCGATCGGACGAGGAACGAAGCGGAGTACGGGGCGGGGGGCGGGATCGTGTGGGACTCGACCGCGACCGCCGAGCACGAGGAGTGCCTCGCGAAGGCGAGGATCCTCTTCGAGGAGAGCCCATCCTTCTCCCTTCTCGAGACGCTCCTCCGCACCGAGGAAGGGTGGTTTCTTCTGGACCGCCACATGGAGCGGATGCGCGAATCGGCCGCCTACTTCGGGTTCCCGTTCGACGAGGCGCGGATCCGGCGCGAGCTCGAACGCTTTCCCTTCGATCCCGGCGCCGGTCCGATCCGCGCGCGTCTTCTCCTCGGGGCGGGAGGGGAGACGGCGATCGAGCGGGGCCCGCTCTCCCGGGACTCTTCTCCTGCCCTCCTCGGCCTCGCTCAGGAGCCGGTCGATCCGGAGAATCGCTTTCTGTATCATAAAACGACGCATCGAGCGATCTACGACCGGGCGAGGGCGTCCTGTCCCGCATGCGACGAGGTCCTTCTCTGGAACACCCGCGGAGAGGCGACCGAATCGTGCGCGGCGAACCTCGTGGCGGAGAGGGAGGGGCGCCTCGTCACGCCGCCGGTCGCGAGCGGCCTTCTTCCCGGGACGTTTCGGGCGGATCTCCTCGCGTGCGGCACGGTCGTCGAGGAACGCGTGCTCCTCGAGGAGCTGCCGCGCGCCACGCGTCTTTGGCTCGTGAACTCGGTCCGGAAATGGCGCGAGGCGCGTCTCTCCGAGAATGCGCTCCGCAGGGTTCGTGCGGGGGTTCCGGTTTCCGGATGAGCGCCTGCGCGGCGAGCCGCGGGGCGCGAGTCTTTCGTTCGCGAAAGGAGGTTCCTATGCGAGTCGTTCCCTCGGTCCTCATCGCCGCTCTTCTTCTCTCCGCGTCCCCACGGGACGCGCGTTCCGCGGACGCGATCCATCCGGGCGCGGTCGAGCTCCGGATGCGAGCCTCGGTCGCGCATGAGACGCTCGAGTACGACGACGAGGACGTCGGATCGAGAACCGACGCCGAGGCCGGGCTCGCCGCCGGCCTCTTCCTCACGCGCTGGTTCGAGCTCGGCGTCGGGTTCGGCTACAACTACACGAAGTTCGATCCCGAGGAGGGGACCGGCTCGTGGGATCGCTCCTCAATCGTGCTCGCCCCGGAGATCGTTCTGAACGCGCCGAGCGCGGGGCCGATCGTTCCATACGTCAGCGGAGGGGGCGGCGTCGTCTTCTACACGGGGGATTGGGCGGGGGACAAGACGGGGATGATCCTCCCGCGCGTCGAGGGGGGGATCCGTTGGTTCGCCGCGGAAGGAGCCGCGATTCACTTCGCGGGGGTCTACAGCCGCTGGACGAATCGGGATGGAGACGAGGACGCGGCGGCGACCCACTACGCCTTCATCGCGGGGATCTCGATCTTTCCGTAGGTGGAGAGGGGCGAGGGGAGGCGGAGGAAGACGACCCCGCTTCTCGCGCGAACCCCCCCTTCCTTCGCGCGGAAAGGGGCGCGCCTGGAACGCGCCCCTCTCGTGCGGAGTGGGATCGGGCGGCTAGGCCTTTCGGACCTTTCCCCCGCGGAGGCACCGGGTGCAGACGGTCCGGCGGCGGACGACGCCCTTCTCGATCACGCGAACCTTGTGCAGGTTCGGGTTGAAACGGCGCTTGGTGACGTTGTGGGCATGGCTGATTCGGCTGCCGAACTGGATGCCCTTGTCGCAGATCTCGCAATGACGGCCCATGATCCTCGCTCCTTGGGGATCTTCCGATCCCGAATGATCGAATGGAACTCTAGACAAAGAAGTAAAGCACGACCCGGGACCCGAGGCAAGCGGTTTTTGACTCGCGGTCAGTCCTTGTCCGACAGAAACTCGACCGGTGTTTTCTCGGCCGGGGCCCGGGGCAAGGGGGTGCCGGAAGAGACACCCCGAGCGCGCCGGACTCACGAAGCGGCGCCGAATCGGCAAGGCCCGGCGCGCTCGGGAACTCGCCGGTTCACCCCCTCGCCCCGCACCCCGGCGGTCGCGAAAGGAGCACACTTCTGACGGATTGCCGTCAACCCCCGTTCCTGTACTCCAAATCGACAAGCGTTTTGTAGATCCCGCCGGCGGCGAGGAGCTCCTCGTGCGTCCCCTCCTCGCGGATCCGCCCGCGATGGAGAACCACGATCCGGTCGACGTTCCGGATCGTCGAGAGGCGGTGCGCGACGACGAGCGAGGTTCTCTCCGCGAGAATCCGCTCGAGCGCCTTCTGGATCAGGGCCTCGGTCTCGCTGTCGATGTTCGAGGTCGCCTCGTCGAGGACGAAGATCTCCGGGTCGGCGGCGAGCGCCCGCGAGAAGGCGAGGAGCTGCTTCTCGCCTGCGGAGAGCCCGGCCCCCCGTTCGCGAAGAAGATGATCGTAGCCCCCCGGGAGGCGCTCGATGAAGCGCTCCGCGTTCGCGATCCGCGCCGCCTCGACCATTCTCTCCCTCGGGATCGACTCGTCCCCGAGCCGGATGTTCCTGTCGACGGTTCCGCTGAAGAGAAAGACGTCTTGGAGCACGGTGCCGATCCGTCTCCGGAGGTCGCCCGGATCCATCGAGCGGAGGTCGACGCCGTCGATGCGAATCGCGCCCGCGCCGACGTCGTAGAAACGCCCGAGAAGCGTGACGAGCGTGCTCTTCCCGGAGCCGGTCGCCCCGACGAGCGCGACGCGCTCCCCTCTCCGCACGGTGAGGTCGATGTCGCGGAGGACCGGATCGCCCCCGTCGTACGCGAACGAGACGTTCTCGAAGCGGATCGCCTCGCGGAGCGGCCCCGGCCGCGCCGGATGCTCGGGCGCGCGGATCTCCGGCTCCGTGTCGAGGAGATCGAAGATCCTTTCGGAGGAAGCCATCGCGCCCTGAAGGATGTTGTATTTCTCCGAAAGATCGCGGATCGGACGGAAGAACTGCGCGGTGTACTGGAGGAACGCCGCGAGGGCGCCGAAGGTGACCGTCCCCTCGAGGACCTCGGAGCCTCCCTTCCAGACGAGGAGCGCGACCGCCGCCGCCCCGATCACCTCGATGACCGGAAAGAAGACGGCGAAGTAGAAGACCGTGCGGAGATGGGCGAGAAGGTGGTCGCGGTTCCGATCGTCGAAGCGCGCGAAGCTCCGCCCTTCCGCGCCGAAGAGCTGGATCACCTGCATCCCGACGAGGCTCTCTTGAAGGTAGGCGTTCATCTTCGCGACGCGCGTCCGCACGTCGCGGAAGGCGTCCCTCACCTTGAGCCGGAAAACGAGGCTCGCGGCGAAGAGGAACGGGAGAACCGCGAAGAGCGTGAGGGCGAGGCGCGCGTCGAGGAGGAGCATCGCGGTGACGATCCCCGCGAGAAGGAAGACGTCGCCGAAGATCTCGACGACCCCCGCGGTGAAGAGCTCGTTCAGCGCCTCGATGTCCGACGTGACCCGCGTGAGGAGGCGCCCGACCGGGTTCTTCGAGAAGAAACGGAGCGACATCTTCTCGAGGTGGGCGAAGATCTCCATGCGGAGGTCGTACTGCACCTTCTGTCCGATGAGCTGCGTGATCCACACCTGGGCGTAACGGAGGGAGAACTCGAGCGCGAGAACGAGAAGGAAGAGAAGCCCCATGCGCGCGAGGATGCGGACCCTCTCCGCGCGCGCGATCCCCTCGGCGGCGATCGCGCGGTCGATCGCGATCTTGGTGAGATAGGGGCCGACGAGCGCGAGGCCGGAGAGGACGATGAGGAGAGCGACCGAGAGCACGACGCTTCCCCGGTACGGCCGGAGATAGCGGAGCAGGCGCTTGAGGAGCTCCCAGTCGAGCTTCTTCCGGACGATCTCCTCTTCGGGAAGGATCGGAAGCTCCGCGCTCATCAGTCGATCTCCTCGAGCTTCCTCGAGAGGAGCTGCTTCCGGTGGATGCGCGCGTAGGGGCCTTCCCGCGCCGCGAGCTCCGCGTGGGTCCCCTCCTCGGCGATGCGGCCGCCCTCGAGGACGACGATCCGGTCCGCGTCGCGCACGGCGGAGACGCGGTGCGAGACGATCACCGTGGTTCTTCCCTCGCGGAACGCGCGGAGCCCCTCCAGGATCTCTTCCTCCGTGCGAAGATCGACCGCGGAGAGGGCGTCGTCGAGGACGAGGATGCGCGGGCCGCGCGCGAGCGCGCGCGCGAGGGCGATCCGCTGCTTCTGCCCGCCGGAGAGAAGGACGCCCCGCTCCCCGACGACCGTGTCGTACCCGTTAGGAAAGAGCTTCGCGTCTTCATCGATCCGCGCGAGGCGGGCGACGCGCGCGAGGTCCTCGTCCGAGAGGTCGGGCGCGCCGTAGCGGATGTTCTCCGCGACGGTGAGCGAGAAGAGGAACGTCTCCTGCGGGACGTAGCCGATCGCTCCGCGGAGCCGTTCGAGGGGAAGATCCGCGAGCGGGACGCCGTCGAGGAGGAGGCGCCCCCCCGTCGGGTCGAGAAGGCGCGGGATGAGCCGGACGAGGCTCGTCTTGCCGGACCCGATCGGGCCGACGACGGCGGTCACCGATCCTTCCGGCATCGAAAGGTTGATGTTCGAAAGAATCGCCGTCCCGTTCGTCCCGAGAGAGACGTTCTCGAACCGGAGGGCGCCGCGCACCGGAGGAGCGTCCCGCCCCTCACCCGAGACGATCGCCGGCTTCTCGTCGAGGATGGCGCCGATTCGACCCATCGAGGCGGCCCCCCGCTGGACGAGGTTGAGGACCCAGCCGAGCGCGATCGCCGGCCAGGCGAGCATCGCGAGGTAGCTCGTGAACGCGACGAAGCCGCCGAGGGTGAGGCCGCCTCCGACGACGCGAAGCCCCCCGACCCAGAGGACGATCACGAGGGCGATCCCGGTGAGGAAGCTCATCACGGGGAAGAAGAGCCCCCACACCTTCACGAGATCCATGTTGCGGCGGATGAACTCGAGGTTGAGGCGGCGGAAGCGCTCGATCTCGTCCTTCTCGCGGACGAACGCCTTCACCACGCGGATCCCCGAGAGGTTCTCCTGGACGTGCGCCGTGAGGTCGGCGTACTGCTCCTGGATCCTCTCGAACCGGATGTGCATCGCCTTGCCGAGCCGGTTCACGACGATCGAGAGAAAGGGGAACGGGAGGAGAGAGAGGAGCGTGAGGCGGAGGTCGATCGAGATCATGAGCGCGAGCCCGAAGGCGAACGTGAAGAAGGTGTTCGCGAGATACATGATCGCCGGCCCGAGGAACATGCGAACCGCGTTCAGGTCGTTCGTCGCGCGCGCCATGAGGTCGCCGGTCCGGTTTCGCTCGTAGAACGCGGGGGAGAGTCTCTGGAGATGATCGAAGAGGTCGTTGCGGAGGTCGTACTCGATCCTGCGCGAGGCGCCGATCATGATCCGACGCATGAGGAATCGAAAGACCGCTTGGACGAGGGCGAGACCGAGGAGCGCGGCCGCGTAGGCGGCGAGAGGAAACGCGAGGGCGCCGGCGCGAAGGTCGTCGACCGCGCGTTTCAACACGAGCGGAGCGAGAAGCGTGAAGATGTTCGTGAGGAGAACGAAGAGCGTTCCCCACAAATACGATGCGCGGTACCGCGCGAGATAGGGGCGAAGCCGGAGAAGCTCCTTCACGGCGCGACGGCGATCTTGAGCGCCTCGCGGCGTTCCATCTTCTCGAACGCCCGGGCGAGCTCGGAAAGGGGGCGCGTCTCGGTGACGAGGACGCTCTCGTCGATCTCTCCGCGAACGAGGAGGTCGTACGCCGCCGCGACGTAGCGAGGCGTGTGGTGGAAGACCGAGAGGATCTTCTTCTCGTCGTAGTGGAGGGCGTGCGTGTCGATGCGGATCGCGGTCCCCGCCTCGCAGCCGCCGAAGAGGTTCACCTTCCCGCCACGCCGCGTGATCGCGATCGCCCGCTCCCAGATCTCCGGGAAGCCGACCGCCTCGATGACGACATCGACCCCGCGCCCGCGCGAGAGGCCGCGGACCGCCTCCTCAACGCGCGTCTCCTCCGAGACGTCGATCACGTGGTCTGCGCCGAGGCGCTTCGCCGCCTCGAGCTTCCAGCGGGTGCGCCCGAGCACGATCACCTCGGCGCCGACGAGCTTGATGAGCCGGACGAACATGAGGCCGATCGGTCCCGCGCCGATCACCGCCGCGACGTGGTCCATGCGGAATCCGGTCCGCTCGACCCCGTGCGCGACGCAGGCGAGCGGCTCGAGAAGCGCCATCCGCTCGAAGGGGACCCCTTCCGGGATCGTGTAGAGGTTCTGCCGGACGATCGGCTCGGGAACGAGGATGAACTCGGAGTAGGCTCCGTTCAGGAATTGAAGGTTTTCACATAAATTGTGCCGGTCGATCCGGCAGAAGTCGCATGCGTTGCACGGGGCGGAGTTCGCCGCGACGACCGCCGCGCCCGGCCGGATACCGGAGACCCCCGGCCCGACCTCCTCGACGAGCCCCGCGAACTCATGGCCGAAGGGGGAGGGGAGGCGCGGGATCATCTTGTGGCCCCCGCGCTGGAAGGTCTTGAGGTCGGTCGCACAGGTGAGGGCCCGCGCGACGCGGACGAGGACCTCTCCCCTTCCGGGCCTCGGGACGGGGACTTCCTCAAGGCGGAGGTCGCGCGCGCCGTAGAAGAGGGCGGAGAGCATCGTCTTCATCGGCCCCCTCCGGGTGTACCAGGTACAAATCCATGTGTACCTGGTACAAGAACGACCTTCCTCGCGTTTCCGGAGCGGATCGCGCGAAGCCCCTCGTCGATCCGGTCCAAGGGGAGGCGGTGCGTGATGAGCTCCTCGAAGGGGAGGGAGCCGCTCCGAATGAGGCGCCACGCGGCGCGGAGGTCGCGCGGCGAGGAGGAGTAGGTCGCCAGGACACGGACCTCTCTCTTATAGATACGGTTCGGATCGAAGGAGACCCGGGTCCCCTCGTCGGGGGCGGAGAAGAGGTGCACGGTCCCGCCGCGGCGGACGAGATCGAGGGCGAGGCCGAACGTCTCCGCCGCGCCCGCCGCGAGGAGGACCTGGTCCGCCCCATCGCCCTTCGTGCGGCGGCGCACGGAGGCGGCCGCTCGCTTCGGATCGGCGGGGAGAGGGACCGCTCCGCACCACCTCGAGGCGAAGCGCGTCCGCTCGGTGATTCGGTCGAGGCCGAGGACGCGGGCGCCGCGCTTTCGAAGGAGCGCCGCGAGGAGGAGCCCGACGAAGCCGAGGCCGACGACGACGAAGGTCTCCCCGCGCCTCGCCTCGCTTCTCCGGACCGCGCGAAGACAGCACGCGAGCGGCTCGGTGAGGCTCGCGAGGCCCTCGTCCATCCGCCGCGGGATGCGGAACGCCGCGAGCCGAAGGTGCCCGCCCGTCGCCGCGACGAACTCCGCCCAGCCGCCCGGGTCGAGGTTCGTCGAGCGGAAGAGCGCGCACTGCGACTCGTGGCCGGATCGGCAGAAGCGGCAGCGCCCGCAGGGGACATGGTGCGCGACGACGATCCGGTCCCCCGCGCGCCATTCGCGCGCGCGCGGCCCGATCCTCTCGACGACCCCGGCGACCTCGTGCCCGAGAACCGTTCCTCTTTCGGCGCCGGCGAGCTTGTGCGTGTCGGAGCCGCAGATCCCGACCGCGGCGACCCGGACGAGCGCTCCGTCCGCCGGTACGCGCGGGAGGGGGACCTCCCCGATTCGAACCCCGCCTTTTCCGTCCGCGACCACCGCGCGCATGCCGCGCCTCCCGAAACCCGACTTCCGCCCGGAGGGCGGGATCTCGTTCCTTAACAGGAGCACCCTGATACGGTATCCTATCGCCTCGGGTTCCGCCACCTTCCCCTGGGGGATCGAGATGAACACTCGTGTGCGAGCGCTCCTCCTCGCATCGATCCTTGTCCCGTCGCTCGCGCCGGCCGGGGAGCGGGTGGAGCGGGTACTGGTGCCGATCGCCTCCCGCTTCGACCCGGTCCCTTGGGCGGGGAACCGGTACGCGACCGCGGTCGCGACCGCCCCCGCGTGGCTCGCGATGGAGGAGCGTCCCGAGATCGTCTACGGGCAAGTTCAAACCGAGGGGATCCTCGACGAAGACAACCTTCTCTGTGTCCGCTCGCGCGCCTTCGGGTTCGCGACCGAGTCGTTCGCGTGGGCGGAGGAGCGGACGATGCGGCGCTACACGCTCGCGGTCGCGAAGCGGGTCGATCGGAACGCGGCGATCGGGATCGCCTATACCTGGTGCGCGTCGGACGATGATGATCTCGACGCGGTCGATTCGTGGGACATCGGGCTTGCATGGAAGCCCCATCCGCGGATCGACCTCGTCGCGAACGGGAGGAACCTCTTTCGGACTGAGTTCGGGGAGTTCAAGCTCGGGCGGATCTATGAGGCGGGGGCGCGCGCGGCGCTTCTTCCGAACGCGCTCTTCGTCTTCGCAGAGGCGCGGAGGTTCGCGGGGGACGACTTCGGCGACATCATCCCCGTGTTCGGGGCGGAGTACGAGCCGTTCGGTTTTCTCACGCTCCGCGGTCGCGCGGACACGGAGAGCACGCAGGGTCTCAACATCGAGCTCACCTACGGATCCTCGTCGATCGGATTCCACTACCTCTTCCGCAAGGGGGAAGAGGACGGATCGCTCGCGTACCTCAAGCTGCACGTTCCGCGGAGGTGAGGAATTCCTTAACACGTAATGGTTCTTTCGAGAGGGGAGTCGGGGCCCGGATCGCGAGCGTCGGTGCGTGTCCGCGACTTCTCCGGCTTCTCTGCCGTATACTGGCGGCATGAAGCGAGAATCCCGCCGCGCCGCACGGATCGCGTCTCTCGTTCTTCTCCTTTCCCTCGTCTTCGCCGCCTTCGTTCGGTTTCGGCTCCTCGATGTCCCCCTCGAGCGGGACGAGGGGGAGTACGCGTACATGGGGAGGCTGATCCTCGAGGGGACGCCTCCCTATGCCGAGGCGTACAACATGAAGCTACCGGGGATCTACGTCGTCTACGCGGGGATCCTCGCGCTCTTCGGCGAGACGATCCGAGGGATCCATCTCGGGCTTCTCGCCGCGAACCTTCTCGCGATCGTCCTCGTCTTCGCGATCGCGCGGCGTCTTCTCTCGGGAATCGGAGCCGGGGCGGCGGCCGCATGCTACGCCGTTCTCTCGGCGAGCCGCGGCGTGCAGGGGGTCTTCGCGAACGCCGAGCACTTCCTTC
>Ga0194125_10000476_pt1 | contig 67101 bp, 56 predicted proteins | sample TA2KigC250mmetaG_FD_148626 | JGI IMG/M metagenome (GOLD analysis project Ga0194125, IMG submission 148626) | Freshwater microbial communities from Lake Tanganyika, Tanzania - TA2015034 Kigoma Deep Cast 250m | ecosystem: Environmental > Aquatic > Freshwater > Lake | place: Tanzania: Lake...
GTTTGTGGCGAATGAAGTGCGAGTGGGCGGACGCGGCAGCGCGGGGCAGGGCATGCTCGGCATGTTTGACGAGTTTGCGCTGCTGGATCGGGCGATGGGCGACCGCGATGTGTACTCGATGTACGTCAGCCCGCAGTCGCTGCTTTTCCAGGCCAGGTCGGCGCCTGGTCCGGGTGAATTGGGCGGGAAGTTGTTCGTGGGGCCGGACGGCACGGAGGGGACATTCTACAGCGCAAGGAACAGCGATCTGCAGAACTCGACTGCGTTCAGCCGGATTGAGCGTTATCTGCAGTACAAGGTGTATATGATCGGGCAGAGCGACGGAAAGGAGACGCCCTATCTCGATTCGACCGGGGTGATCGGGACCAGAAGCGTTGCATTCGACAACACCCTCGGCGATTTCGCTGTGGGGGCGGGCCTGAGCGGGGTCGTCTTTGTGCCCGGATCCGAGGAACGCGGTCGGCTGGTTCTGGCCAGGAATTCCAACGGCGGATTCAGGAAGGACGGCTACTACACATCGCGGACCTTCGATGCCGGAATCAGCGTGTTCTGGGACAAGCTGAACTGGATCGGGCCTTCCGAACTGGCTGCCTCCTCGTCCATGCTTGGCCTGTGGCACGTCAACGGTGGATGGGCGGATGCGACCGGCAAGGGCAGGAACGGCCAGGCCCTGACAAACATGGCCTACTACTCGAAGGCCAAGCTTGGATCGCAGTCGGCGGTGTTTGACGGCGTCTCGACACGGGTATCGCTTCCATTGCCGACGAACAGCATTGGCGCGGTGGAGTTCTGGGTGAACCCGGCCGGTGCGGACGGCGGCCTGATGGACTTCGGCGGCGGGCGCCAGTTCATGGTGCGCGGGCGGATGGCGGCTGTGACGGGTTTCGGGTTCGCGGGACCGCTTGTGTATCTCAACGGCAGGCAGAATGCGAGGCTTCTTGAGCGCGGTTGGAACCACGTTGCCGTCGTGTTCCCCAACGGCTTTGCGGTTTCATCGCCGATAGTTGTCGGGTATGCGGGAGGGCTGTGGTTCAGGGGGATGCTGGACGAGATAGCGATGTACTCGGTTGCCCTGGACGGCGGTGCGATCAAGTCTCATTTCCTGGCGGGAGGAGGCAGGGCCGCCGGGGCCGCGAAGTTCCAGGTGCGTGCCTCGAACACATTCCCAATCCCTGGCATAGTGCCCTTCGTGGGACCGGGCAACCTCCCGTCAGACTATTTCACAGCTTCCGGTGCGGCACTGCCATCCGAGGTGTGGGGTAAGCGGTATTTCCAGTACAGATCATTCCTGGAGGGCGATGGAGATGCGACTCCTCACGTGAATTCGGTCAGCATTGAGTACAGCGGCGCCGCTTCCGGAATCGAGACTGACGGTTCCGCGGCCCAACTCCTGCAGGGAGTGTTCTCCAACACGAAATGGTTGGGCACCGACCAGAGCCCATACGACATAGCGACTGTTCCGGGCCTTGTGAACATAGACAGTGTTGTTGAGGTGTCAATTGAGGGGCTGTGGCACATGGATGAGACGAACTGGGCTGCGGGTGCTTCAGTTCTGGACTCCTCCGGAAAGAACCGCAATGGCGACCCGCAGGGCGGGGCATCGCCGAGTCCCGCTGCGAAGGTGGGGACGGCCAGCGGGCTCTTCAACGGGTCGGGTCAGTATGTGATTCTTCCGTCCGCCGACCTTGCCGGCGATTTCACAGCCGGCGCATGGTTCAGGTCCACGGCAACAGCACGTTCGGCTGTCATGGTCAGGACAGACGGGGGGTTCATTCTGGAGATCAACGGGAACGGCAGTGCGGCTGTGGCGGGGGCGGCGGCCTTCATCGTCCAACTTCCGGGGAAACGCGCAGTGGCGACCTCAGCCGCAGCCAGTTCGCTGAGTGACGGCGCTTGGCACCATATCGCGGGGATCAGGAAGGGCAGAGGGATCTATCTCTACATTGACGGCACACGGGTTGCATCCGCGTTGTTGGCGTCCGATTTCGGCGGGCTGGGAGTCGGGCAAATGGAGGTTGCGCGCAACCCGGAGACCCCGCCAGGTTACTTCGCCGGGAACGTTGATGAAGTCATCCTCTATTCGAGGGCGCTTTCGGACGCGGAAATCGTCGAGAAGACGGCGGTTGGTTTCAACATAAGGAACCAGGTTACATTTGAAAGCACGGTCTATGATGCGGACGGGCCCGCGATCTGGGAGAGCATCGCGTGGGGCGAGAACGGGCCATTCGGCGACGCTCCGTCCGCTTCCGATCCTGACCTGATAGGGCTGTGGCGGCTGGATTCCGTCACGCCGGGAGGAGTCGCTGTTGATTCCTCCGCCGCTGCGCAGAACGGAGCGTACTCGGGCAGCGCCGCGGCTGGAGCGGGCCGGTTCAGCGGCTGCATGAGCCTTTCCGGCGCCGGCGGCGGGGTCACTGTAACCGGGTCCGCGACCCTTGAACCCGAGTTAGTGTCCATTTCGTTGTGGGTAAACATGACCGACGTTGACAGCCGGGCGCTTATTGAGAAGCGCTCAGGCGGCAACGGATATGCCATCTATACCGACGCTTCGGGTCGGCCCTCATTCTGGGTGAACGGGAGTTCGTGTACTTGGGCGGGGGGCATGCGGGCTTCGGAATGGACCCATGTTGCCGCTGTCTATGACGGGCAGAGGATCTATCTTTATGTGAACGGGAAGCAGGTTGCGGACGGTCTTGCTTCCGGCGATTTCCTCGGAGGCAACCTGCTGATAGGGTCTTCATCATCCGGCTACCAGGGATTCACCGGTTTGATTGACGAGGTGGCGGTCTACAAGCGAGCGTTTGTTCCGGAAGAGGCGGCGGATCACGCCAAGATGGGATTTGGGAACATCCGGATCCAGGCCAGGGCTGGGAACAGCCCGGACCTGTCCGGGGTTGCCTACATAGGCAGGGATGGAACAAGCGGGTCATTCTTTGACGACTCAAACGAGTCCTCGATGTTCGGCATTGTGCCGCTTGGTCAGTATTTTCAGTTCCGCTACGTCATGACGGTCGAGGACGGGTTGCTGGCCCCGATCTTCAGCGGGGCGGCGATAAAGCAGTCCGCCTACCCCACAGACAAGCCGTGGGTAGCCCCCGCAGTGGGGCAGGGGCAACTCTTCTATGGGAACCTGCTGGGATTCAACCAGAAGATGGGTACAAACGACAACGATCGCGTGAGGTACCAGATATCAGGCGACGAGGGGGCAAACTGGTACTACTGGAGCGCTTCAAGCTGGAAGAAGTACAGCGTATCCGATGGTGAGCCGTGGAATTTCGCAAACGACTACCTGACGACAAGCAACCGCATAGTGACGTTCTACCAGCAGTTATACGCTAAGTCCGGCGGTGTGTTCCGGTTCCGCGCGATGCTTCGGTCAAACGGCGACGACCAGGTAGCCCTCGATTCTGTCAAGATGGACTACTCTGAAGGCCGCCTTGTCGTTCTGGAGCCGAACGGGGCCGAAACGAACCAGCGGGCATGGCTGGTTGATTCGCCATACACGGTTAAATGGTCGTGGAGAGGCGTGGTGAGCAACAACCTGAGGCTCCAGTACTCGCGCGATGGCGGCTCCACGTGGAGTCTCATTGCCAACGGGATACCGAACACAGGTTCCTACTCAAGCTGGTTGACGCCGCCGGCCGCGTCGGAGCAGATGCTGGTGAAGATATCCGACAACAACAACTCCTCGATCTACGATCAGTCCGACTCCGTCTTTCATCTGAGCGATGCCTTCCAGATCAGGGCGCCCAACGGCGGCGAGGTCTGGTACAAGTCCGCAACCAACACGATCGTCTGGCGGTCGCCAGGCGCGGCGGCCGCGCGCGGCGCGCTCGTGGACATCCGGTATTCGCACGACGGGGTTGATTTCTCACAGATAATCGCCCGCGGCGCTCCCAACGTGCAGGGCTCAAGCAGCAACACGTTCAGGTGGATGATCGAGCCCGGCGTCTTCCCGATGCCGCTGCCGTCGGCGAGTGCGCGGATACGCGTTCACGCCTACGACAACACCAACCCGCAGTTCAACGGGCAGGATGACTCCGATCTCCCGTTCACGCTGGCCGGCATAACCGTCACGGCGCCTGTGCAGGGCGGCTACTACAACAACGGTTCCGACCTTACTCTGCAGTGGGTTTCCCGGCTTGGCGGGCCGAAGGTTGCGATGGACTTCAGCCGCGACAACGGCGTGACATGGCAGACCAACGTGCTGACGGATGTGGCGAATGTGGACGGGCAAAACACGTACGTGTGGTTCATCAATGAGCTGCCGTCCGACACGGCAAGGGTGCGGATAAGGTCTCTTTCTGACAACAGGATATACGGCGTATCCGGCGTCTTCCAGCTTGCGGACGTGAGCGTTACGTCGCCGTCAGCCGGCGAGAACTGGGAACTGAGGACGCAGAAGACGATCAGGTGGGAGTCTGGCGGCGCGGGCAACCTTGTTGATCTGTACTACTCCTACGACGACGGGGTCACGTGGACCACGATCGCGTCAAACGTCTTCAATACGGCCAGCAACGAGTACGCGTGGACGGTCCAGCCCTATCCATCCGACAAGGCGAGGATAAGGGTCGTCTCCCATCTGGACAGGACCAACCTGCTTGATGTCTCGGAACGGTTCAACATTGCCGGTGTCAAGATCGAGTATCCGAACACAAAGGTGGTCTGGCCAAAGGGTGGGACGGATTCGATTCGCTGGTCATACAACCAGGCAGGTTCACAGGGGGCGATATACACTTCAACTGATGGGGGACTGACATGGCAATTGCTCGGTAATCGCGGTCTTGGGAACCGATCCATCAACTGGCAGCCGACGCAGCCGACTGCCCGTGCCATGGCAAGGATAGTATCGCTGGACCCGCCGGGATGGGCCGTTGCCATGACAGACGACTCGGACGAGTTCTTCACGATAGGCGGCATCACAGTCAACGCACCGACGAACGCCCAGTTGTTCACCGTGGGCGAGCCGGGGCAGATATCGTGGACTTCAGCCGGTTCCGCCGATTCAGGCGGTGGCGAGTATGCAAGGCTGTACTACACGACCACAGGCGGGGCGACATCCAACTTCATCGCCGAAGTCGGGAACAACGAGATTTACCCCGGCAACAACGTCTATACATGGAACATACCTGACACGGTGTCGCCGTCTCTGAACGCGCAGGTAATGATCAAGGGCGGTCCCTTCACCGGGTTCTCGCCTGTGTTTACGCTGAGGGGCATGCGGATAACCGCTCCGACCGACACATCCATCCTGGACATCGGGAAAGTGTCGAAGATCACTTGGAGTTCGGCCGGGCTTGACGAGAACGCCAACGGGTATTTCTTCCTCTCGCTCGACGGCGGGGTGACGTTTGAGCCGGCGGCGATCAACGCGTCGCCGATCTATGTGGCGAGCGGTTTCTATGACTGGAACATTCCATCAAACTCAACGCCGAGCGTGAGGGCGGTTCTGAAGTTCGTAGTTCAGAATTCACCCAAACAGTCCGACATCAACTACCAGATCAAGAGCAGGCAGTTCGTCCTGCGCGGTCTGAAGATCAAGGAGCCGAAGACCGGCAGCATCTGGCGACACGGCAGCACGAACCTGATCCACCTGGTGGCTTCCCGGGCCGGCGACTTCGCGACGTTCTACTATTCATCTGACGGAACATCATACGACACCAAGCCCGGTAACGAAGTGCGCAAGAACTGGCCTCTCTCTGACGGCGACAGCTATGTTCCCTGGACGGTTGAGTTCAGTCGTCTCCCTTCGGCCAATGCGCGCCTGAAGGCTGTTTCGACGATAGCGACGACCTATTCGGAACCCTTTGCAGTCCACGGCGTGAAGGTCACGAGGCCCACATCGTCCAGCATCTGGGCTGCGGGAGAGACGAACATCGTGACGTGGACGGGTGTCGGGACGTCCGGATCATATGACGTGTTTGTGGAGAAGCCGGGCGGGCCTACGGTGCAGATCGGCGTCGGCGTGCCGGGCCCGACGGTGAACTGGCTGGTGGACGGTTCGGTGGTGGGCGAGGGAGTGGTGGTGCGCGTGCGCGACACTTCCGGGCAGTTCGTCGGCGTGTCGGCGCCGTTCCTGGTTGTTGCGCAACCGACCGTGATCGTTGTGAGCCCCGCATCGAACGACCTGTGGCGCGTTACCGACACCTACAGCGTGACGTGGAGCAAGGGCGGAACGATGAGCAACATCTTCAGGGTGGCTTACTCCCCCTGGCCGTATACCGCAGAGTACGACATCTTCTCCGGGGCCGCCGCCTATGATTCGGAGAACAACAGCTACAGCGTGCCGTGGACTGTCCCTGACAGGCTCGGGCTGACCAGGATAATCGTCGAGAACCTGGACAAGCCGGTGATTCGCGACGAGTCGGATATCTTCTACATCGTCGGCAGGTTCCAGGTTCTCTTCCCGAACGGAGGGGAGACGAGCCTCTACGCACGGAAGCCCGCCACGGTCAGGTGGTACACTTGGGGCGGCGTGTCTTCGGTTAATCTCTTCTACTCGATAGACCCGCTCCATGCGGACGATTCGTGGAAGAAGATCAACTCCTCGCCGGTTCCGGTAACCGGCTACGGGACCGAACCTTCGACGTACACCTGGACCGTGGCAGATGTCGGGACTACGATCAGTTCGGTGCGCCTGCGCGTGGAGCAGGCTGACATGGCCGGCGCGCTTGACGACTCCGACGCCGACTTTTCGATCAACTACTACACCATCGTCTGGAACGTTCTCGATCAGCAGAGCGGCGAGCACCTGAACAACCTGGTCCTGAGCGAAAGCACGGGCACTTCGCAGTCCGACCTGACCTCGCCGGTGACCCGCAGGTACCCGTACGGCCGCTTTGACTCAATCTGGTCGCGGCTGTACTTCTACGACTATGTCAGTTTCAACTGGCTGTCCGAGCCTTCGCGCGAGATCACGATCATGATGAAGCGGTCTGACGTGGAGGCCGAGTACAGGGTCATGGCGAACATCACTTACGAGGGCGGCGCGAACGACACACTCTCGGCCTACGCGTGGCTCGAGAGGGCGGGGCGCGTGATGCTCGACCCGTCGGAGTGCACGATCCTCATCTACGACAAGAACGGCGTTTCGGTCACCAACCTGGTGAACGCGTTGCCGCAGCCGGAGACGGGCGTGTTCCAGTTCAAGTGGGACCAGGTAACAAGTGTGCTTGCAAAGGGCGAGACCTACTATGCCCGCGTTGACATCAAGTACTCCCGGGAGACGTTCTCATCCGTCATCACCTACACGCTGCGCATCTCGGCCGACCAGGCCGCCATTGACGAGATTTCGGCGGCGCTGGCTGTGGCGGAGACCAACATCACCGGCCGGATCGGCGGGGTGAGCAACGTTGTCCAGAGTCTGTCGGATGCCCAGGCCATGTTCAGGGCGAGGGTCACGAACCAACTTGACTCCATCTATGTCGGCACGGCGGACATGCGCACGAACCTGTCGGCCTTTGTCGGGTTGGCGACAGGCAGCCTGGCCCGTATAGAGGGCAGTGTTGACGTGATACTGCCCGGCGTGACGAATATCCGCGCGAGGCTGGCGCCTATCGAGGAAAACCTGGTGGCAACGCTTGCGCGCATCCTGACGCGGCCCGATTCGGTGGCCTTCGGTTCCACCAACCGCATCCTCTACAAGACCAGGGCCGACGCTCAGAACGTGACAATATCCATACCCGAGCTCAATCCCCCGTACAACGCGCCGATGACGATGGTGATAGCGGGCATATACGAGAAGGTGCTGATCGCCGACTGGGGGACCAACAGCTATCGGGTTGTCTGTTCCGACGACAGGTCCAGCGACAGCATAATACTCAACGTCACCGGCGGGACCCTTGGCGGCATGCCGGGCCTGTTGAGTTCGATGAGCCACAGCCTCTCTGAAGTCCGCAGCAACGTTACCGAGATGACGACGATCATCCAGGGAATAGAGGGGCTGGACAAGCTCGGGAGCATAGCCACCAATCTGAATCCGCTCATCGAAGCCCTCGGTTCCGTTCCGTGGGGCGCGCTTTCGAACGTGAGCGACGTGGCCAGCTACCTGCCGGACATCTACACGACGGTCACAAACACCGATTACGTTGTCCGGAGCATCCAGAACCTGACCAACATCACCGGGATCGCGGACCAGATAACAAACCTCCAATCCGTTGTCCGCAGCATGCAGGATCTGGCCGACCTGCAGACAAACGTGGCTCTCCTCGTGAACTCGCTTGGCGGAGCCGACCTGTCCCAGCTTGGCAACACAATGTCCAACGTCGTCAGGGCGGTGGAGGACCTGGGTTCACTCAAGAGCGTGCAGGACCAGATAACCAACCTGACTGCCGCGGTGAGGAGCCTTGATGAACTGGCGGTTTTGCAGACGAACGTGGCCGCGCTTGCGCGGACGATGGTCGGGGTCAATTTCCAGGACTTCGGCGCCCAGATGACGAACATGGTTGCGGCGATCCAGAGCATGGGCGAGTTGCGCGACATTCAGGGGCAGATAACAAACCTGGCGTCGGTGGTTCGCGGCATGCAGGACCTGGCGGTGTTGCAGACGAACGTGGCTGCGCTCGTAACAACGATGAGCGGGGTGAACCTGTCGGTGTTCGGCCGGCAGATGACAAACCTGACGGCCGCGATTCAGAGCATGGGCGATCTGTCGAACGTGCAGGCCCAGATAACGAACCTGGTCTCCGTGGTGCGGGGGCTGGATGAGCTTGCCGGTTTGCAGACGAATGTCGCGGCCCTGGCGAGGACGATGGTGGGGGTGGACTTCGACGGTTTTGGCGTCCAGATGACGAACATGGTTGCGGCAATCCAGAGCATGGGCGAGTTGCGCGACATTCAGGGCCAGATCACAAACTTGGCGTCGGTGGTTCGCGGCATGCAGGACCTGGCGGTGTTGCAGACCAACGTTTCCGCGCTGGTTACCACGATGGGCGGCGTGAACCTCACGGTGTTCGGCCGGCAGATGACGAACCTTACGGCGGCAATCCAGAGCATGGGCGACTTGTCGAACGTGCAGTCCCAGATAACGAACCTGGTGTCTGTCGTGGAGGGGCTTGATCAGCTCGCCGCTCTGCAGACCAACGTCGCTTCGCTTGTGAGTTCCATGGGGGCCACCGACCTGGGCGTTCTCGGCCGTCAGATCACCAACATGACTGCGGCGATCAGGACAATGCAGGACTTGTCGGTGGTACAGGGGCAGATCACGAACCTGGTGAGCGCGGTCAGGGGGTTGCAGGATCTTGGTGTGATGCAGACGAACGTCTCGGATCTCGTGACCATACTGCGCACCGTGGACATGAATGCGCTTGGCCGTCAGATGACGAACCTTGTCAGCGCCATTTCCGGGATGGACCAGATCGGGGACCTGCAGGCTGAGATAACGAACATGGTGGCCGTGTTGAGCGGGGTGGGCGGTCTGGAGCAGCTCGGAACGAACATCAACCGGCTGACGCAGTCGCTGTCGGGGTCGGATCTTCCCTACATAATGAAGTCGGTATCCAACACTTGGACAGTGGTGCGCGGGCTTGGCGACCTGTCCGGTCTCGAAACGGACATAGCCACGCTCTCGGCGGCGGTCGGCGGAGTTGACCTGCCGCAGATGGAGAGTGACGTGGGTACCGTTCTTGGCCTGGTGCAGGGCCTGGGTGGGCTTGGGGCGCTTTCCACGAACGTGGCGGCGCTGTCCCAGGGGTTGTCCGGTGTGGACATGGCGGCGATGAACAGAAGCATAGCCGATACGCTCAGCCGGGTGCTTGGGCTGGAGACTGGAATGAGCAGGGTCCAGTCGGCGGTGGGAGGCATTGATCTCTCGGCAATAGATCTTTCCGCTGTGGAAAGGGTGGAGCGTTTGCTCGGAAGATCCGGAAGCACTGACCGGAACACGTTCTTCGGCAGGTTGGCGCAGGTCAGCTCGCAGATGGAAGCGATGGGGCTTGCCTCTTCCGACGCCGCGAAGAAGGCGCAGTCCGCAAAGTCGGAGGCCGCCAATGCTGCAAGCGGGATAGACGAACTGAAGGCCGCACTCCAGAACATGCAGGGGCTCGATCCGCAGAAGCTGACGGCCATTCTTGAACAGGTCCGGAGTTCGCTGGATGCCGCGCAGAAGGGAATCAGCGAGATCCCGAAGGGGCTTGATCCCGCTGCGCTGGAGAGGGCGCTGGCGGACGCACTGCGCAAATTCAGGCAGCTTGCCGCGCAGGGCGGGTACCCCGAATTCCCGCTGGTGACCGAGTTCGGGAGGGGTGCTCCGTCCGAGCCCGGCAAGGAACCAGCGAAAGGCGGACCTCCGACGGAAGCTGGCGAGGGGGTCGACATGAAGACCATCGCCAAGCTAAGCCGCGACATGGAGGAGATAGACAGTTCGGTGCGGCTGATCAAGCGCCTCATCGAGGAGAAGTTCCAGACTCCGGTTGTTGAGTCCAGGCTCATCGGAGTCGAGTAACGGCCGATCACGCCGTGCATCGGGGCTTTTTCAATTGCGGTGTCGCCATGCGTGCCGGTAGCATCCTTCACAGTCCAATGATGAATACGCCAGTCATACCGTGCGTTCGACAGTTGGCGTGCATGTTCTCCTGCGTATTGTTTCTTGCCGCCTGGGGCATGCCGGCTTCGGGAGCCACGGTCAGGTTGCGCATCACGGTTGTCAATCCCCGCGAGACGAACCAGGTTGCCGATGTGCGTGCCAATCTCCCCGCTCGTGTGGGAACGAATGATGTTGTCAGCTGGGGCGGGCTCGACTGGGGCTACGACACCAGGAACGACATCTACTATGTGCACAAGAAGGTCGAACTGGGCCCCAAAGAGGGCAGGGTGTTCGATATCGACATCCGTGATATATGGACGATCGAACCGGGCGAGATAGACGGCATCAATCGGCATGCGGGGGCTCTTGTGGACAAGCTTCGCGGCGCGGAGGTCCACGCAACCGCAACCGAGTTGCAGAAGCTCATAGAGAAGAACCTTGCCGACATTCTGGAGCGGCAGGACAAGTTCGCGATCGGGCCGGGGGTGGAGGCCATACAGCACATCAATGCCTACGAGACCAACCTGGGCATGCTCAGGCGGGTCAAGAGGGACGTGGGGATGATAGAGAACCTTGTGCTGGGGACAGGGCAGGACATAGGGGAGATGGTCGGAGAGAGCAAGCTCCTCGCGAAACCGGAACGGGGCGAAGATTCGGAACCCGCTGAATACAAGACGGCCATCATGGAATTCACGGTGGTCAACCCTTCGGTATCCGAGAAGAAACAGGCCGTTGTACGCGAGAGCCTTCCGGAAGAGGTGAAGATATACGATGTACTGGAAGCCGGAGAGCTCGAAGTCGGTGCGGACTACAACACCGGGATGTGCTACGTCTACAAGGAAGGGATAGACCTGGCGCCCGGCGAGAAGAAGACATTCCGCGTGACGATAAGGGACAAGTGGGATGTCAACGGGCCGAGGGTGGCATCCCTGATTGCCTCGGCCAGCAACCTGCTTTACAGGGTGGAGGTCCGGGGGCGTTACAAGGGCGTGGAGGAAGCGATATCCGGAGTTCTTGGCGGGCTTCTTGAGATAAGGGGTGAAGAGGGGCCGACGGCCGTGAATGACGCGTATGTCGCATTCTTTCGTGAGCAGACCGCAAGGGTTGACATTCTGGAGCAGAAACTCAGGCGCGTTGAGGCCGCTTTGCGGCCGATAGAGCGGAAGTCCAAGTGGGGTTTTGCGGTCCAGGCGCCCAGCAAGAAGACCACATGGCTCATCATCTACATAGTCCTTGGCTTCCTGGGTTTCTTCAGTGTACTTTTCTTCCTGAGGTGGTACGGAAAGAGCAAGAGTGAGAAACTGGGCCTGTGAGGCCGTTTCTCAGCAGTCTTGCCGCTGCCGCGAGCCGTACTTCCATCCGTCGGTCTTCCGGCGCGGGGTCTTCACAGTGTCTTTTTGACGGGGGAGATGTGGTATGCCGTTGAAGATCAACCCGATAAAGCTCATCGAGCACGGGGTTGTTGCGGAGATCCGGCAGGATGTCGTGCACGTGACCGGGCTGACCAACTGCATGAACGGGCAGTTGGTGAACATCGGGGTTTCGGCGCAGGGGGTGATTGTCGGGTTTGACCCGGACTACGTGCTCGTGCTTGTTGTCCGCGAGGGCGCCCCGATCAAGCCCGGTGACGCCGTAATCACGACCATAGACCAGTTCCGTGTTCCTGTCGGGGAACGTTTCATCGGCCGGAGGCTGAACGCCCTGGCAGAGCCGGCGGACAACGGCGGTCCGATACGCGAGGATGGCGCCAACCCGATCTTCGGAGCTGCGCCGGGCGTGCTCGAACGGGTTCCGCTGGCGCAGGTTCTCGAAACCGGCACGAAGATAATCGACATGACTTTGCCGATAGGAATGGGGCAGCGCATGTTGATCATCGGCGACCGCACCACCGGCAAGACTACCGTCGGGGTCGATGCGATCATGAACCAGAAGGGCAAGGACGTGGTCTGCATCTACTGCTGCATAGGCAAGGCGGAGGCGGCGCTTGCCAAGGTGACGGAGTCTTTCGACAAGGGGCGCGTCTGGGACTACGGAATGATCGTTGCGGCAACCGCTTCGGACCCGATGGGGCAGCAGTATCTGGCCCCGTACGTGGCGTGCAGTCTCGGCGAGTACTTCATGTACACGAAGGGGCGCGACGTCCTCGTTGTTTTCGACGATTTCACGAAGCACGCGTGGGCTTACCGCCAGATATCTCTGTTGCTGGAGCGAGCGCCGGGCCGTGACGCGTATCCCGGCGATATATTCTATATACACTCCCAGCTTGTTGAGCGCGCGGGGAAGCTCAACGCGGCACGCGGCGGCGGGTCCATGACGCACCTGCCCATTGTCGAGACGCTGCAGGGCGACGTCGCAGGCTATATTCCATCCAACATCATTTCCATGACCGACGGACAGGTGTACATGAATTCCCTGCTGTTCGGCGAGGGATTCAAGCCGGCAATTGACATGGGGCTTTCTGTCTCGAGGATCGGCAGCAAGGTTCAATGGAAAGCGATGAAGAAGCTTAGCGGAATGCTCAAGCTTGAGTATGTGCGATACAAGGAACTTGAGAAGCTTACCCGGATCAAGGCCGGAGTGTCGGGTGAGGTCGAAAGGCGTTTGAATCGCGGCAAGGTTCTTGAAGAAGTCCTGAAGCAGGACGCGAACGAGCCGGTTGCGATGGAGGACGAAGTCATGATCCTCTACGCGCTTGAGCGCGGGCTGCTGGACAAGGCCGATCCTCCGCAGGTGAGGGGAATCCTGGCTGAGTTCATACGCCGGGTAAGGACGAGGCACCCCACGCTGCCGGCGGAACTGTCCCAGAAGAAGGAACTGACCGAGCCGATCAAGGAGGCGCTCAACAATGAGCTTGCGGGGCTCTCCCATACCGCTGTTTAAGATCAAGGTCCAGGAAAAGGGCCGGATCAAGGACATCAAGGAGATAATTGTCCGCATAGATGGTCTTCCGACGTGTCTGAACGGCCAGATCGTTGACCTCGGTGAAGGGGTCAAGGGAATCGTGATGGGATACGACGAGCAGGAGGTCCTTGCCCTTGTGCTTGGCGATCCGGGCAAGCTCAGGATGGGCCGGGAGGTGGCGGGAGTCAGTGAGCCGTTCCAAATCCCGGTCAGTGATGCAGTGATAGGCCGGATGGTTTCGGCGCTCGGGTATCCGTGTGACCAGGGGCAGCCGGTCGAGCCGGAGTCATTTGCGCCCGTATTCAAGGACTCGCCGCCGATCACGCACAGGGATCCGGTTACGCAGTTTCTGCCAACCGGCACGAAGATGGTGGATATCTTCATCCCCATCGCCAAGGGTCAGCGGCAGTTGATTCTCGGCGACAGGATGACCGGCAAGACGGTCATAGCGCTGGATGCCATCATAAATCAGGTCGGGCGGAACGTGATCTGCATCTTCTGCTGCGTCGGGAAGTCTGTCTCTTCTCTGCAGAAGGCCATGTCGATTCTGCACGACAACGATGCGTTGTCCTACACGGCGGTGATAGTCGCAACCGACAGTTCGCCGGTGGGTGAGCAGTACATAGTTCCGTTTGCGGCTGCCTCCATGGCGGAGCATTTCGCGGCCAAGGGGCGTGACGTGCTCGTGGTGTTTGATGACCTTACCAAGCATGCGTGGGCCTATCGCCAGCTCTCGTTGCTCCTGGACAGGCCGCCAGGCCGTGAGGCGTATCCCGGCGACATATTCTATGTGCAGACTCAGCTCATGGAGCGGGCTGGTCAGTTCAATGCGGAGCACGGCGGCGGGTCAATCACCTACCTGGGGATCGCGGAGACGTTGCAGGGCGACCTTACAGGTTATATCCCGTCCAACCTGGCCTCCATGTGTGACGGGCAGGTATGCATGAGCAGCACCATCTTCGCGGAGGGATTCCGCCCGGCGGTCGATATCTCGCTTTCTCTGTCGATCGTCGGCGGAAGAGCCCAGCCGCCGGTTCTCAAGAAGCTGAGTCGCGACATACGGGCTGACTACGCGAGATATTCTGAAGTGGTGAAACTGAGCAGGATGGGGTCCGGCCTGTCCGAAGAGGCCGAGAAGACGATCAAGAAGGGCGAAGCGATAGTCTCGATTCTGCAGCAGGGGCAGCACGCTCCTGTTTCGCTTTCGGAGGAAGTGTTCCTTCTGTATGCCCTGCACGCCGGCATGCTTGCGCCTCTGGACCGCGAGGAGAAGACGCGCTTCACGAAGGGGATCGCCGGGTTCGCGGCAGAGAGAATGCCCGGGCTCGCGTCGCGGATTGAAGCTGAAGCAGAGCTCACTCCGGAAATCGAGGAGAGTCTGAGGAGTCTGCTGGAGGCCTATTTCGGCCGGAAGCCTGGCGGGGGCGGGTGAAACTGACGATCTTGAATCCCAAGCACGTGATTTTCGAGGGCGACGCGTCGAGCGTGTTCCTGCCTGGCGATCTCGCGGAGTTTGAGATACTGGACCATCACGCTCCGATTGTGAGCCTGCTTGTCAAGGGCGAGATAGTGGTGGACTGGCACCGCAGGATACCCATACGGCAGGGGATGGTCAGGTTCGACAGGAACGAGTGCATGGCTCTGGTAGAGGAATAGACCGTCTGCGCCTGGAGGGCGGGCATGGACAAGTTCGTAATATTTCTGGTGATGTTCGTGACGATTATCGGCCCATCGGCCGTGATAGCGGCCATCGGGTACGCGAGCATACGGGCGCTGGGGCGCAACCCCTCGGCTGCAAACAAGATACTGCAGGCCATGATTGTCGCCCTGGTATTTGCCGAGGCGATAGCGGTGGTTGCTTTGCTCATACTGTTCCAGTTGTTTGCTGGAACATAGGTGAATAGGCAGCCCGGGCGAACGGCCGGGGCCGCCGCATGGAGGCGGGGAGCATGCGAGAAATCATACGAATACTGATGCCGGTGGCGCTGACTTATGTGGCTGCGACAGCGCTGATGGTGTTCGCCATAAGGCGTCTGCTGCTGGGGGATACGCGCAGGGCAATGGCCAAGATCCGTGAAGTCGAAGGCGAGGTGCGCCGGAAGGAGGAGCGGATCAGGGCCGAAATCGCCGAGCACGAGCGTGACTTCGAGGCGAGAAAGATCGAGGCCCAGGAATCCATGGAGCGGCAGCGCAAGGAATCCGAGAAAGAGATGGCCAAGGCAAGAGAAAAAGCCCTGGCTGATGCCCGCAAGGAAGGTGAGCGCATAATCGATCAGGCGAGGAAGAACGAAGAGAAGCTGAGACAGCAGATAGCCCAGGACATGGAAGAGAAGGCCGTGGAATACGGCGGCAGGATATTTAAGCTTGTTTTCAGCGAGGAAATGAACGTCGAGCTCAATCGCAAGTTCATTGAGGAACTGTTGAACGCCCTTGATGAGGTGGACAGCTCAAGCATCACCGTGGATGCGGACGATGCCGTGTTCAAGAGCAGTCATCCACTTGAGGAAGAGCAGAAGGAACGGCTGAAGGAGCTCCTGAAGAACAAGTTCGGGGCTGACGTGGAGATCAACGAGACAATTGACGAAGCGCTGCTGGCCGGTCTTTCGTTCAAGCTGGGCAGTCTTGAGATAGATGGCAGCCTGCTGAGCCGGTACCATGAGGCGGTTTCGGAAGTGAAGAAGGGTATAGGCACCTGACATGGCGCTGCCGGCCGTCAGGCGGCCGTTGATTTCGGTTTGAGGCATGCCGGATGCAACTTAGCGAACTCCGCAAGGAACTGAAGTTCAACCGCGAACTTGTGCAGCTCATTGAGACGCTCAAGAATATCGCGGCTGCCCAGTATCACCTGATGGAGAAGGAAAAGGAGCGGTTCGACCGCTTCATGGGTGCTTTTGCGGGTTTCTTCCGGGTCGTCAACCTTGTTGAGACGGCCAATCCGCTGGTGCGGTCGGCGTCGGACACGCTGGGGCTGGTCGTGATCACTTCCGATTCCGGGTTCATGGGCGGGCTTAACCAGGGAGTGATACGGGCTGCCCTTGCAGCGCAGGGCGAGACGCCTGACGAGAAGACGGCGCTTGTCGTTGTGGGGGAGAAGGGGCAGACGGCCTTCGCAGACATGGGCAGGGCTTTCAGGTTCTTTCCGGGAATAAGCCAGGAGACGATCTACGAGCAGGCTGTGGAGATAAAGGACCACATAGTGGAAGAGGTGCTTGCCGGCAGGATGGGCAGAGTTCTTCTGGCGTATCCGAAGCCCCTGTCCTTTTCGGCTCAGGACATAGACGTGATCAGGGTGCTGCCGTGCGGAGACCTGATATCCGTCGAGGATGAGCCCGGGGAAGGAGCGCAGGCCTCGACGACATTGCGCGGATTCATGCAGGAGTCGCTTGGGGTGATCGTGGAGTCGTCTTTCGCCGACATGGCGCAGTACCTGGCAAGCACGTGGGTTACAAGCAAGCTTTACGAGGTGTTCGAGGACAGCAAGCTCGCGGAATTTTCCGCGAGGGCCATGCATCTCGAGGGAAGTTTCCAGAAGCTTGAGGAACAGTTGAAGAAGGTGCGGCACCAGACTTTCAAGGCCTCGCATGAGAAGATCGACAAGGGCATGCGCGAGAGCTTCGGCGCCAAGAAGGGGATGAAGAGAAGACGCAGGGGTGCAACGCAGCCGCAGGCTGCGGCTGACGCCTAGCGCACATTTGAGAGTCTGGAGGGATACGGTATGAGTGAAGGTACAGCGGTTGCTTCAGTCGAAAAGAAGAAGGGCAAGGTTGTTGCCGTTCAGGGACCGGTTGTCGACGTCAAGTTCGAGAAGGTGGAGGACATGCCGGACCTCCATGAGACGGTTCATGTGCGAACCTTCGACAAACGTGACATAACGCTGCTGGTTGCAGAACATCTCGAAGGCAACATCGCGAGGTGCGTGGCCCTGGCTTCGACGCTGAACCTGCAGCGGAACGCCGTTGCGGTGTCCGGCGGAGAGACCCTCACCGTGCCGGTCGGAGACGCCCTGTACGGCCGCATAGTCAACGTGATGGGGAATCCGATCGACAACAAGGGGGAAATCGACACGGGCGGGCTGCGTTCGCCCATCCACAAGGACGTATCGCGCGTAAACGTGAATGTGAATGCGCTGTCCGGGGCCAAGTCCGAGGTCGTCGAGACGGGCATCAAGATAGTGGACATGCTCTTCCCCGTTGTCCGCGGCAGTAAGACGGGCATCATCGGCGGAGCCGGTTGCGGGAAGACGGTGTTGATCATGGAGCTCATACACAACATCGTCGAGGAGCATGAGGGAGCGTGTGTTTTCACGGGCATAGGAGAGCGCATACGCGAGGGAAACGAGCTCTACTTCGAGTTTGAGCAGGTCGGCATTCTGAACAAGATCATGATGGCTTTCGGCCAGATGGATGAACCGCCGGGCGCCCGTTTCAACGTTGTGCTGACCGGCATCACCATGGCCGAACATCTCGAACAGCAGGGCAAGGAAGTGTTGCTGTTCATGGACAACGTGTTCAGGTTTGTGCAGGCGGGCGCGGAAATATCGACGTTGCTCGGAAGGACTCCGTCGGAGACCGGCTATCAGCCGACGCTCAGTTCCGAGGTCGGCGACGTGCACGAGCGCATCAAGGGCTCAATATCCGCGTTCGAGGCCGTGTATGTGCCGGCGGACGACCTGACCGATCCGGCGGTGGTGGCGATATTCAGCTACCTTGACGCGGTCATGGTTCTTTCGCGGGAAAGGACCCAGCTTGGACTGTATCCCGGGATCGATCCTCTGACGTCGTCGTGTTCGAACCTCAACCCCAGCATCGTCGGCCAGCGCCATTTCGATCTGGCGCAGGAGATGTTGAGGGTGTTCACTAAGGCTGAAGAGTTGAGGCGAATCGTGGCGGTCATAGGGCTCGATGAGCTCTCCAAGGCGGACCGGACGCTCTATTTGCGCGCCAGGAAGCTGACCAATCTGATGACCCAGCCCATGTTCGTCGCGGAGTCATACACCGGGCGCAAGGGCGAGTTCGTCAAGATCTCTGAAACGCTGGACAGCGTGGAGATGGTCATCGACGGGAGGATGGACGACCGGTCTGAGGAAGAGTTCTACATGATCGGCAAGATCAAGGCGTGAGCTTTTCTCCGGTTGCGTGACCGGGGCCGCGGCATCTGAATATGAACAAGCTGGGACAACGCCTTGAGGCGGATGGGCTGCTCTCCGCGGAGCGTTTCGAGGAGGCGGCGGCACGGGCCAAGGAAAGCCGGCGGCCGCTTCCTGACGTGCTCCGGGATGACAGCTACGTTGCCGAGGGGCCTCTGCTCAGCGCTCTCGGCAAGGTCTACGGGCTTCAGGTCGTTGATCTTGACGACGACACGCCGGTTGACCAGTCCGCCGTGAGATCCATCCCGCCGAGGCTCGCAACCCACTACTGCGCCATGCCGATGAAACTGGAAGACGGGGTCATAACGCTGGCGGTCTCCAGCCTTTCCGACATGGCTGTCGTTGATGATCTTGAGACCAACCTGGGCTTGAGGGTCGATCGGGTTCTTGCCACCCGGGCTGGCATCCAGCGTGCGATAAGGCGGCACTACGGAGTCGGCGCAGGCACGGTCGAACGCATACTCGGAGAGGACAGGCCGGGCGAGGCGTCCCATATGGAGACGTCGCATGATCTGGAACTCATGGCCGAGGATGCGTCGGTTGTCCGCCTTGTCAACCAGATCCTGCAGGACGCCATACGGGACAGGGCAACCGACATACACCTGGAAAGCTACAGAGACGAGATGCTCTGTCGCAGGCGGATAGACGGCGTCCTGCAGGAGACGAGTTTGCCGCGAAGCATCCGGCAGCTCTATCCTGCCATGGTGTCCCGGATCAAGCTGATGTCCGGACTCGACATAGTCGAAAGACGTCTGCCCCAGGACGGGAGAGCCCGTGTCAACATGGGGCGTGAAGAGTTCGACCTGCGGGTCTCCATAGTCCCGGCAGTGCACGGGGAGGACATCGTCATAAGGGTCCTGCCGACACGGTCGATGCTCAACCTGGGCGATCTCGGGTTTTCCGGGGCGCACAGGGCGGAGTTGGAGAAGTACATAGCGATGCCGCACGGCATCGTCTTTGTGACCGGTCCGACTGGAAGCGGGAAGAGCACCACTCTCTACGCATGCCTCAACCGGCTGAACACTCGCGACCACAAAATTATCACCATCGAGGACCCAGTCGAATATGAAGTGAGAGGGGTAACGCAGACGCAGGTCAATCCGAAGATAGGTCTCACCTTCGCCCGGGCGCTGAGAAGCATGTTGAGACACGATCCGGACGTCATGATGGTTGGCGAGGTGCGTGACCGTGAAACGGCGGATATTGCAGTACAGACGGCCATGACGGGACACCTGGTGCTCAGCACTCTCCACACGAACGATGCTGCCGGGGCTGCGGTGCGTCTGATGGATATGGGCGTTGATCCTTACCTGATAACTTCGACGGTTCTGGTGTTCATCGCGCAGCGGTTGGTACGGGTGATCTGCCCGGAGTGCAGGGAGGCGGTTCGGGAAGCGGGGATTACGAGGTATCGTGGAGCCGGCTGCAAGACATGCGGACGGAGCGGGTACTTCGGCCGTGCTGCTGTTGCCGAGTTTCTCCCGATGCTTCCGGCCATCGCGGGCCTGATCATGGGCAAGGCATCCGCACGTGAAATACGAGCGAAGGCGGATGAGCTTGGGATGCAGACTCTTCTGCAGGACGGTCTGCGGAAGGTTGAGGACGGTATCACGACCGAGCAGGAGGTCTTCCGCGTTATCGTAGCGTAGGACCGAGGTTCCGGCAGGCTGCCATGCCGCACTACAGATACACAGCCAAGGATGGTCCGGACCGGATTGTTTCAGGATCCGTCAGGGCTGAATCCAGACAGGACGCCGTAGCGAAGGTTGACGCCATGGGGTACAGTCCCGTATCCGTCGCCGAGGCGGCGGAGGATGGCGGGCCGGCCCGGGACACGGCGGCGGCCGGGCGCCGGCCTTCGCGGAGCAGCGTTACTCTCTTCACCCGGCAGCTTGCGAGCCTTCTGCGGTCAGGTGTTCCGATTCTCAGGGCGCTGCGCACCATATCGGAACAGAGCGAGGATGCCCGGATGAAGGCTGTAGTCCTGGCGCTGGAGTCCAGTGTCCGCGACGGCAGAAGCATTTCGGATGCGATGTCGGAGCATGGCAGATCGTTCTCCGACTTCTACGTCAACATGGTCAGGACAGGTGAAGGCGGCGGCGTGCTGGATGTCGTGCTCTCGCGCCTGGCCGACGCCAGGGAGGCCGAGGATGACCTTCGAAGGCATGTTCAGTCGGCGTTGGCGTATCCTCTCCTTGTTGCCGCAGCCGGCTGTGTCACTGTGTTTGTTCTTCTGGCATTCTTCCTGCCGAGAATGGCCGAACTGTTCAGCAGCTATCGCCAGCTTCCCTTTGCCACGCGCGCGTTGATAGCCGTGAGCGGCGCGGTTTCCCGATGGTGGCCGGTGGTCTTGCTGCTGGCCGTCTTCGTGTTCGCCGTGCTCAAGAGGCTTGCATCGGTTGACAGGGGGCGGATGGTGATGGACAGGTTGAAGCTGAGGGTGCCCTTCTTCGGTCACGTGATCAGGGACTCCGACGTGGCCAGGTTCGCCCGCACTCTGGCGCTGTTGCTTGACAGCGGGGTAAAGGTGGACAAGGCGATGGACCTGTGCGCGGGCACCGTGCGCAACGCTGTTCTTGAGGCCGGGGTTCGCGGCGCGCGTGACGCGACCGTCAGAAGGGGGCTTCCTTTCTCAGACGGCATTCGCGGAGCCGAAGGCTTTCCTCTTTTTGTCGCCAACATGGCTGCCGTTGGCGAGGAGGGCGGACGGCTCGACGAAGCACTCCTGGAGGTGGCAAGTTACTACGAGAAAAGGGTCGCTCAGCAGACCCGTATCGCCGCAAGTCTCATCGAGCCGGCAATGATACTTGCAGTCGGAGCCGTTGTGGGTTTCATAGTGGCCGCGATGTTGCTGCCGGTGTTCGAGATAGGAACGACGCTGAAATAGGCGTTCAACAGGCTTTGGGGTTTACTTGGCGTGCACAGCCGCGTAGATTCAGGCAGGGGCAGGCGCGTAGATGCGGGGAGGCAGCGATGACTCAGTCGAGGCCGGATTCAGGTTTCACACTGATCGAAATACTCGTGGTGGTCATCATTCTCGCTGCTCTGGCTGGTATGGTGCTCCCGCGGGTGATCCCGAGGGCAGACGAGGCCAGGCGCGACATCGCGCGCGGGGAGATAGCCGGGATATCGACTGCCCTGAACTTCTTCCGGCTGGACGTGGGGCGGTATCCAAGCACGGAGGAGGGTCTCGCGGCCCTTATGGCGTCCCCGTCAGGCAGCAGCCGGTGGAAGGGCCCGTACCTGGAGAAGCGGCCTGACGATCCTTGGAGCAAGCCCTACGCGTACAGGTATCCGGGGTCCCATAACCCTTCGGGTTTCGATGTGTGGTCTCTCGGACCGGACGGGCAGGAAGCCACTCAGGACGATGTCGGCAACTGGGAGTGACCGGCGCAACAGTGACCGTGACACTGACTTCGGGACGGGCGAGTATCCTCTCATTTCATGCCTTTCGCGGGGCCGTGAGCCCTGCGTTCAGGGCGTCGGCCGGGCGAAATGGCTCCGGTTTCACGCTTGTGGAAGTTCTTGTTGCCGTGGCGGTTGTTTCGGTGGGGCTTGTTCTGGTTCTTCGCGCCATGAACGCTTCCCTTGCGGCGATGGAAGCCGTAAGGAGTTCCTCAATCGCCGGACATCTGACCGTCGAACGTGCTGGAGCTCTGCGAATTGCGGCATCGAGCGGCACAAGCATTTCCCTGATGTCCGGATCTGAAGACATCGAATCCACTCTCGACGGTCTGAAGTGGCGGCGCCAGACGGATCTGGAGACCGAGATAAACGGCGGGTCCAACGCGCTGTTTGTGGTCAGAGTAAGGCTGGGACGTGCGGACTCGGACAGGGAATACGAGAGGCGCTTCTATGTCGGCGGAGCGAAATAGCACGTTCCTGAGTCAATCGCAGGGCTTCACTCTTGTAGAAGTTCTTGTGGCGGTTTGCATAGTCGGAGTTCTCGGCGGGGCGATTGGCGCGGGGATCGTGGCGGGTGTGAACGTGTGGGACAGAGCCAGAACTGAAACTCTGCTTGCCACCGATGTGTTTCCTCGACTCGCCGTCGTGGAGAATGACGTGGCCAACATGGTGCAATTCTCGGAACTTCCGTTCGCAGGGGCGCCTGACAGCATAGTTTTCCCTCTTCTGGTCTCGACGGGAGAAGGTTTGGACGGTCCATCCCTTGGCGGGGTCAGCTACAGGTACGACCGGGTCAGGGGGATTCTCCGGCGGAGAATCTGGAGTATGCCTGGGCAGGAACCCGAAGAAGGCGCAACCGAGGCCGTATTCACCGGGATCGACTCCTGCACTTTCGAGTACTACGCCCTTTCAGGTGCGGAATACATGTGGAAACAGGCCACCACCAACACGCCGCTTGCGGTCAGGTTAACGATCTTCCCGGCGGCGCTCGGGACGAGTCTGGAGAAGGTGATGCCCGTGCCGGCAGCCAGGCGCTGATGGGCGGGGGTGGACACATGAGCGAATGTGCAAATAGGGGCGGCAGCGTGCTTGTCTTGGCGCTGTGGGCGGTCTTCCTGATCGTCTCGCTGGCCATTGCGGCAGGGAATGTGGTCTCGTCCGCGCTGGGCGCCGCCGGCAGGCTGCGCAGCAGGCAGGTTTCCCGCGAGCTTGCGGAGTCGGCCGTGGAGCGGGCATGGGGCGCGATCGCGGTTTCCACGAATGACGCGACGCTGCAGGATATGCCCGGTCTGTTCATGGACAACGGAGAGTTGGGCGGAGGGAAGTTCTCCGTGCAGCATCTTGCGGTCGATCCCACGGGTGCGGTGGTTACCAACCACGGAGTCGCGGCGATGTCTCAGAGATTGAACCTGAACAGGGCAGGCAAGGGCGAACTTGCCGCTTTGCTGCGGGAGAAAGGTGAGTTGACGGAAGTGGAGGCGTCGTCACTGGCTGACGTGATTATCGAGTGCAGGTCAGGGAGGAATGGCAGGTTGACAGTTTTGCATGGAACTGGGTACGCTCCCAACAACAGATACTGCTGCCGCACAAAGCGTTTTCAGTTCGTGGAAGAGTTGCTGCTGCTTGATGAGGTGGCATCAAGGCCAGGCCTCTATTCGGTTATCGCGCCGTTTCTGACAGTGTTCGGCAAGGGATGCTACGGGGGAACGGCCGTAGGGGTGTCCGAAGACGGCGACGTGACTCGTATTTCGTTTGTCGTGGATCGCGCCGGCAGAAGGCTCTATTGGCATGAATACTGATTCTGGCTCGTCGGCAAGCCGGCTTGCATGGCATTGCTGAGAGTTGGGTCGGTGTGGGGAATTGGCCGAAGACAGATGAAGAAGACCGTCACCGGGGTCCTTGAAATAGGGCCCGACACACTGAAGCTCGCCAGGGTTGAGAAGGGCAGGGCGGGGCAAGAAATCCGCGCCGCCCGTGTTGTGCCGCTTGCCGGGGCTGATGACGCAGCGGGGCGGGCCAGGAGTGCTTTCAGGGATCTCCGGCTCAGCGGACACAGGCTCATGGGCGCTGTCTCTCGACAGATAGTCAACGTGAGACTCCTCGAACTGCCGTCCACCGACCGAAGCGAAATATCCGACATGGTGGATCTGCAGATAGGGAAGCACACCCCGTATTCAAAGGATGAGATAGTCTCCGGATACAAAGTCATATGCGGCTCACGGGAGGGGTACAGCCGCGTCATGGTTGCGATAGTCCAGTTGCCGATTCTGAGGCAGCGATACCACTTTCTGGACGAGGCCGGCATAGACCCGGACTCGATGACAGTCAGTACCGAGGGGCTCCTCGCCCTTTGCGCGCGGGCGGTCAAGGCTGGCGAGCCGGGGACGCTTACGGCGGTTCTGGATGTTGACACGGTTCACTCAGAGCTGCTGGTGCTTTCAGGTTCTGACCCTGTTTTCAACCGGGTTATCATGGCGGGGGCGGGGGCGCCGGGCGCGGAGGACTTTCGTGCGCGTGTCGCGCTTGAGATGCAGCGTTCCATAGAGGCAAGCCAGGGCGAAGTGCCCGGACGGGCATTGTCGCGTGTGCTGCTGACGGGCGCGGGCGCCCATGATAAGGAACTGGCTAAAGTGATCGGCGAGCGGCTCGGAGTGAGGTGTGAGGGTTTGGACCTGCTTGACGGGCGCGGAGGTCCGGCCGTAAAGGACGCTGCTTCGAATGCATCCTTCAGCGCTGTCGCAGGTTTGGCCGAGATTGAAGGCGGGCCGGCATTCGAGCTTGCCCCGGACACTGTGAGGGCGAAGCGATCTCTGGCCGCAAAGGCCCGAGCTCTTGCCGCGATGGCCGTCCTTGCGGCCTGGGCACTGGCTTCGTTTTCGGTCTACTGTGTTGTCAGTTGGATGCTGGCCGGATCCCGTGCTGCAGCGGTTTCGGAGGAGATGGCTGCGTTGGAGCCCGACGTGCGCAGGTTGGAGCGTATGAGGGAGATTGTTTCTCTTGTCATGGCGAGGCAGGGCGATGCCGGCATGCCTGTAGCTCTTCTTGCCGTGATACAGGGAGCGATTCCGGACGAGGTCCGTGTATCGTCCCTGGATATGAATCTTCCCGGGGAAAGCGTTCAGATACAGGCCAATGCGGCAAACACCAGACAGATAAGGGAGTTTGAAGAAGCCCTGCGGGCCTCCAATCTCTTTTCGGCGGTCAGGGAGAACAGGACGTCGATGGACCAGGGATCCCGGCGATGGGTGTTCGATCTGTCGTGCGATCTGGAGGTGCCTCGGTGATTCTCGATCGTTTCAGGCAGCTTGGCGGGCGTGAGCAGGTGGCGATAGCCGCGGCGTGTCTCGCGGCCCTGTTCTGGATGGCAGACGTTCTGGTCTTCGGACCTTTGTGGAAGCGCACATCCGATCTGAAGGCGCTCGCAGAAGTGGAGCGGGGGAAACTTGAGTACGCCAGGACAGTGCTGGCTGGCGCGGAAGGCACCGCCGAAGCGTATGACGAGGTCCGGGAGATGGTGGGGAGAGCCCTGTCGCCTGACGAGGCTACTGCACAGATGGTCGGCGAGATTGATGAAATCGCCGCTTCCACAGGCGTAGCGATTTCCCGCAGGCAGCCACGATCGCCCCGCAAGTTTTCGTACTGCGAGGAGCATGCGTTGGATGTTGCTGATTTTACGGCAACGGGCGGACAGTTGGCCGCTTTTCTCCACGGCATTCAGCAGTCGCGTGGTCTGCTGCGCGTTGCCCACATGAAAGTGTCCGTCGAAAAGGGAGAGAGCGGCCGTCTGAAGGGTGCCATGGTGATCACCAAGCTGGTTGCACCCGAAAATCCAGGCGGATGACCATCGGGGAACGCGTGGCAGTCGCGCCGTACTGTCCGCATGCGGGGTCAGGATCGAAATGGACGACAGAAAGCCCCTTGACGCCGAGTTCATCAAGGACCCGGGAAGAAGCGCTGAGCCGTCTGCCGCCGGTTCCGGGTCGCTTCCCAGGCTCATGGATCCGGTCATCACCATGGGCGCCGTGCAGCGTTATGTCGAACAGGAGCGCATGCGGAGCCGGCGACTGTTCGTTTGGACTGGGACCGTATTCCTGTTCATACTGCTGTTCGTTCTCACAACTTTCATAGCGATCGGCCTGTTCGTTGTCAGGCATACGAAGCGAAGCCGCGAGGAGATAGATGAGGTGCGGTTACAGACGGCGGTTTACTCCGCCGAGGTCCTGTCGCTCTCGAACGTCGTGGTTCAGGCTGACGGCAGATCTCAGCAACTGGGCAGCGAGTTGCGGGAGAGGGAAGCCTCGAGGCATCGCGACAGGGGACTTCTGCAGTCGGACCTGAGGCGCTTCAGCGCGTGGGTCAATGAGAGGGATGCCGCCGGATCGGCTGTGCTGCAGTCAGTTATCGGCAGAATGGAGAGGCTCGATGCCGAGGCAGTAGCGCGGCAGGAAGAGGTGGCATCCCTGAGGGAGCAGAATGCAGCGTTGCTTCTTGCTGTTGCCCAAGGAGGGGGGAGCGCCGTCTCTGTCGCGAACGCTCCGACAGGCGATCGTGCCGATCTGGCTGCCGGTCCCGTAACGGATGTCTCGGCGTCCGCAGTCAATATGGACGGAACTCTGCAGGAAACGGCGCGGACGCATGACGGTGCTGCCTCTGCCCTGCGGTCACCATCCTACTCCACGGCAAAAGGCACTGTTTCGGTGGTCACCTTCCCCAACGGAGACAGGTACGAAGGCGGGTTGAAGGGCGGACTGTTTGAGGGTTGGGGGGTTTACTACCGCGCGAACGGCGATCGTTACGAGGGCGAATTCCGGGGCGACATGAAGAACGGCAACGGTACCATCCACTATGCGAACGGCGACATCTACACAGGCCAGTTCGAGGACGACCGTAAACAGGGGCGGGGGAGCTACACTTACAGGGACGGCAACAGGTATGTCGGTGATTTCTTTGGAGATGCTCTCCACGGGAGCGGGATCATGGTGCACGCGAATGGAAACCAGTACACCGGTGAGTTCAAGAACGGCGCGAAGCACGGCAGGGGTACGTTTACCTACGGGAACGGAGATTCTTACACAGGACAGTTTGCAGAAGATGCAAGAAACGGCAGCGGAACGTACGTATTTGCGAACGGAGACAAGTACGTCGGCGAGTTCAAGTCAGACCGCAGGGAGGGCCTTGGCCGGTACATCTATGCCAACGGGGAAGAGTACGAGGGTGAGTTCTTGAACGGCATGAAGCACGGTCAAGGCGTATGTCGGTACCCTAACGGTCAGGAAATCAAGGTGTTGTGGAAGAACGACCGCTTCGTCGGCGTTGTCGAGAACTGATGACGCGGCATGCTGCCGATCGGAGTGCAAAGTGGTGAAATGCAGCCGATTAGCCGCTGGATTCCTGTGTGGGCCAGCTGTGGTGTCAGGATGTCGCGAATGCCTCGGAATCGATTCGGGATCCGTTTTGGGTTGACTTGCGGCGTAGCTACGTGCGACACTAGTGCCGTGATGAGGGATGGAAAGAGGCATTGAGACGATCAAGAAAACAGCGTGTTCGGGATGCAGGTGAGACCATGAAGCACACAAGTATCGCATTTCTGGTGTCGCTGGTGGCGCTTCTTCCGGCCGTTTCGGCCTTGGCGGTAACTGCGCTGCCATTTTCTGATGAATTCGAAACGCACCCCTCCGGTGCATTTGCCGGTAACGCTGCGTGGACTGCGGCAGGTGTCGAGATCGTGGCTCCGGCGCTGCAGAAGACGAAATCTGCAAAGATAACGGATGGTTCCCTTACGTTCAACGCGGACACGTCAGGGGACTACACGAACGTGTGGATGCACTTCTACTGCAAGGCGGCCTTGTCGTCTGTTGAGCCGACTGTCACCGCCACGGGGAAGACCGTTGCGTGTTCGTTCTACGTCAACAGCCAGAGTCGCCTCAGGGCGTTCTCTTCCAACTCGTGGCAGACAGTGGTGGCCTCGGGATTCCCGACAAGTCGCGTGGGCATGGCGATACACGCTGATTTCAAGAACAAGACGTGGGACATCTACTGCACTTACGGCTCAGTGGATTCGAAACTGACTAAACTCAACGTGACTCCGCTTCGTTTCAACTGGAATTACACCGGCAACGAATTCAGCAACATGACGGTGCAATCGGAGTCCCCCTCGTATCTCGACTATGTCGTTGCACGTTCCGGGGTCAGGGCGGTAACGCCGGGCTCCTCGGCTTCTCCCACGAATATGCTCATGCAGATTGTAACAATGACCGCCGACACGCCCATGATACTGGGGTTGATCGGGAACGACTTTCCCGACGGGGATAACACACTCGAAGGAAGCACCTTTGCCAATTTCCTGAAGTCGATCCTGATAACCGACGACGTGATCAAGGTCTGGACGACAGATGCGACGTACGACGTGTTCACGCTCAAATCGGACGGGACATGGAATTCGAACGGAGCAAACCCGGCGGACGTGAAGATTACCCCGGGAATGGCCGTGTGGATAGTTCCGAAGACTTCGCGCACGGCTTTCAACCTGGGTGCCTACAGTCCGGACAAGGCAGTTCCTTCGACGACGATCCGCGGCACTAACTACAACAACAAGGGGTGGAACCAACTCGCGTGGACGCGGCCATTCGCTTCAAGGGCGGACCAGAGCGCTGATGCGTGGGGATTCAATACAATAGCCCAGGCAGGTGACAGGCTGTATTTGGAGGACCAGGCGAGTCCCGGCAGTTGGTACTACCTGACGTGGAACGCGAGCCAGCAGAAGTGGATTGACAACAGGACCGGTGCCCCGGCTACGGTAACCATGACGCCGAGTCAGGCGTTCTGGGTTCGTCGCTGGAACAGTACGGCGGAAAACAGTTGGGTTTCCAACCAGGCCGAATGAAGAGGGATACTGAAATGGAAACAACCGGCTCAAATCTGGACGCAACGAAATCTGGTGTTGTTCTTTTGCTCGCCATGGGCCTCCTTCTGGCTGCCGAAGGCGTGGCGGGGGCTTCCGTTGACGTTGAGGCGTCAGAGTGGGACGAGATCCCTGACTACAGCGGCTCCTCGACCTACGTCAATGGAGCGAGCGAACTCGTGGTTACGTTCAGCAGTTGGAACGGCGGTTCAGTGCCATTGGAGGACCGGGTGGCATCGGTCGCTGCGGATGAGTACGTTCCGAATAGCGCGTTTCACGGGGACCTGCTGGCAGCCGAAGCGCGCGGGCTCAAGTTCAGGATAACAAGCGCTGGTGACGTGCTGAAGTACGCGCGCATTGTTCTGGTCGGTGCCACGAGTCAGAGATCGTGGCTGTACAACATTCAGGTTCCACCGGGTCAGACCGTGACGAACGTGATTCCTCTGGACTACGCTCTCTGGATATACAACAGCAGTACCAAGCCGGCCTATACGGCGTGGCTCCAGGACATTCATGACGTCTCAAGCATAAAAGTCTACCTGCAGCCGACGACGGCCGCCGCTCAGAGCTTCACAGTTGGGGATTTCTACCTCTACGGCGACAATGGGGTTATCGGCGCTCCGGCGCAGTTGACGCCCGGCCAGCGCGGCGCGTTGCTGGAGCGGTATGGCGTACAGCAGTTTGAGAACGTGGTAGCGGATAAAGGTGTCGATACCGACTTGGATGGCATGAACGACTACCAGGAAATCATCGTCGGAACAGGATGGAAGGACGCGAACCAGACATTCGAGTCGGCCATTGATTCGTCCGGTGCGGGGTTGAGCATCACATGGCCATGCAACGGCGAGAGTGTCTACAACCTGAGCCGGGCAGAGGACATCAAGGGCACGTTCGTGAACGTACAGGTCGGGGGCCAGGTGGATCTTATACCGACCGATCAGGAGGTCGCTCAGGGGGCGATGACCCGCAGCGATCCGCTCGCGACGGGACCGGGACCGTATTACTACAGGGTTGTCCGCAAGGGAAATCGCTAGGTTGGCAAGCCGTGTTTGCGGGAGATATGAACATGAGAAGGCCCATACAAATCGCCGCGTTGATGGCTGCGGCGTGTCTGATTGCGTGGAGTGTGCATGCTGTTCCGCTGGTAACCGAACAGGGCGGCACGATGTCGGGGTGGGACGCCGAGGAATTTGGTGGTGGCGCACCGTATCTGACGCCCGATCCGCCTACCGCAGTTGGTGACATCCACGGCACCGGGACTGCTGGTCTGCAGATGACAGGTCCCAACAGCCCGCAAGGGACCTATGAGGATCGCGTTTTTAACACCACGACGCTTGCAGGGGACTGGTCGAACATTGGGGGTGGGCAGGTTCGATCGATCAGGATGGACTTTTTCTCGGACACCCACAATTTTGGCACCTATGATGGAACCACAGACGCGCCTCAACAGCTCTCGATCTACTGGCTGGGACAGTCAGGGGCGATGTGGGCACTAACGGTTGTGCCCTATGGAAACTGGGACTCTCTCTATGCGGACCTGCATTCGGACGAAGCTTGGATAGACCTGAATGGTCTGTTCTCCGACACCGACCCTGAGTTCGGGCAGGACATGTCGAATACTGTGGCTGAAGTCGGTATAAGGCTTGCGTATCGGCCAGGCTATGACGGCGCGCGTTTCGGAATAGGTAGTTTCTCGTTGGATAGCGAGTACTACGCAGTTCCTGAGCCGCGGACCTATGCGGTTTTGGGCATGGCGGTGCTGTCATTGGGAGTCACGTTCAGGCGCCGCATAGGCGAGAAGATGGGCGCGTTTGTTTCGTCGCTGAAGAGTTGACACGGAAGCGAGCAGGAAAAGAATCCTCGGGAAGGCGGTCTTGCGCTTGTGAGGCCGCCTTTCTTATTTGCCGGGGGGATCGCGGCACAAGGGAGAAGGGGCCATGAAGGCTGCAATAGCGGGCTACTCTCAGTCAGGCAAGAAGACGCTTTTCACACTCCTTACAGGGCGGAAACTCCACGCAGCGGCAAAGCCGGGCGAGGCCGTTGAGGGGCGGGCGGCAGTTCGCGATCCGCGTGTGGACAGGATAGCGGGCATAGTCAGGCCCGCAAAGACCACCTACGCCGAAACGGTGCTTCAGCTCTGCCCTGATGCCGGGGAAGGCGCGTCCCGCGACTGGGTCGATCCGGCCAGGCGCTGCGACCTCGTGTGCTTCCTGGTCAGGGCTTTCAGCGACGGCAGCGTATACCACCCGAAGGGAAGCGTTGATCCTGTCAGGGACAGGCGTGAGCTTCAGGCTGAGCTGCTGCTGGCGGACTTGGAGATGGTTGAGACGAGGCTCGACCGGATGTCGAAAGAGAAGCGGGCCGGTCTCACTTCCTCGCAGAAGGCAGAGGAGCATGTTCTAACCCGCTGCAAGAGTGCCCTTGAGGACGAGAAGCCGGCTTCAGCGCTTAACCTCGACTCCCACGAGGTGGCGTCTGTTCGCAGCCTGGGATTGCTTACTCTGAAGCCGGTTCTCTGGATACTCAACGTCGATGAAGATGACCTGGCCGAGAAGGGGGATGAGATAAGGATTTCGTGCAGGATCGAAGAAGAGATCGCAGAGATGGATGGCGCAGAAGAGCGCCGGGAGTACCTTTCCGCGCTGGGTCTGAAGGAACCGGGCATAGACAGGTTCAATGCCCGCGCCTACGATGCGCTTGGGTACATGTCCTTCTACACAATGGGCGAGGACGAAGTGCGGGCATGGACGATTCGCAAGGGGGCGCTTGCGCCGGAGGCCGCGGGCAGGATACACAGCGACATTGAGCGCGGTTTCATCCGTGCCGAGGTGATCAAATACGATGACCTTGTCGCCCTGGGGTCAGAGAAGGCAGTGCGTGAGCACGGCAAAGTGATGCTAAAAGGCAAGGATTACGCTATACAGGACGGAGACATCTGCTCGTTCCTGTTCAACGTCTGACCCGACACGTTCTCGAGTGGCTCAATCCTCTGATGGAGCCGGTGGTTTGTAGGCGCCGTATTCAATCTTTCCGGACGTCCTGATTTCCTGGAAGAAGTCGCGTGCGGCTTCGTCTCTTTTCCGCCGCTGAAGGGTCTCCCTTATTTCTCCGTCTGTCATCTCCTTGGCTGCGGCGCGTCCCGTCACCTGGATTATGTGATAGCCAAACGGCGTTTCGACGACTTCTCCGATTGCATTTTCCTCCTGAGAGAACGCGGCGTCTTCGAATGCCTTGACCATTCGACCCCTGGGGAATTCTCCCAGGTCCCCTCCGCGGGCTTTGCTGGGGCAGTCGGAATGTTCCGATGCAAGCTTCGCGAAATCAGCGCCGTCAACGAGTTCCTTCCGAATGCCTTCGGTCTTTTCCCTGGCCGCCGTGCGTGATTCCTCCGGATCGTCCGGCTTGGATGCGATGAGTATGTGCCTGGCTTTCACAGTCTGGGGTCTATCCAGGCTTCCCTTGCTGTCGGCACGCGCGGCGGCCACTTCGGCGTCCGTTACGGAGACCCGGTTGGACAGAGCCTGTGAAAGGAGCTTCTCTACTCTGAGCCCTGTGCGCAGTTCCTGCATCATGCGCTCTTTCCCCACGGGGCTTTCGTTCATGATCTGGTCAACGGTCTTCCCCGGGGGGAGCCGCGTCGCGATCTTCGCTAGGGCGTCTTCTTCCTCTGCCTTCGAAACGCCCAAGTTCAGGCGGTCCGCTTCGTCCGTGAGGAGGGTTTTCATGATGTACTGGTCCACGATGAAATCGAACATTCGCTTCCTGATGGCATTCACCTCCTCGGCAGGCGTGTCCGGGCGCAGGGCCAGCATGCGGAGGTTCGTTTCTTTCTCCGCTTCGGATCGGAGAAGCTTGTGGCCGTTGACGGTGACCAGAACGTCATCCTGATTCGCCTTGCCTGTGTCGGAAGTGCCGCCTGAAGGAGAAGTCGGATCCTCGGAACTGCGTCCGCAACCAGCCGTTAAGAGCGCGGCAATGACGAGAGTCGAGAACAGTTTCATCGTTGTCCTTCCTCCACGCGCCTTTGCCCGGCCAGTGAGCACAGCTCGTAGGTGAGCTGCCTGCCCCGGATCGGGGAATGCGCGTGCAATTCGATGAATGTACCCATTACGCGGCGGATTTCAAGAAGACGATTCCGCGGGTGTTCGAGAGCCCGGGTGTCAGGGTGCTGGCTGCCGGCGCGAAGCCAATGCCTGATTGTGTTCACGGAGTGCAGGGACAATGTGTCAGCGGCAGCGGGAAGGTGTGCATCGCAGGCGTTGCAGACGACCCCGCCTCTCACGCTGTCGAACCTTATGGGAGCGTTCGGGGCGACCGGGGAATCCAGCTTGTGCCCGCAGGATGCGCAGGACTCCACGCCGGGCGTCCATCCTGCTGACTTCATGCACAAGGTCTCGAAACGGCACAGAATCGGTATTGGCGGAAGGCCTGATGCCAGTGCGTCAAGCGAGGAGTTCAACACACCGTACATTTCCCGGTCAGGAGAACCCGGGGCGCCGACGGCCATGGACAGCGCGCAGACGTATGAAGCCGCGCAGTATGCACGCCAGTCATGCCTCAGCTCAGTGCGGGTCTTGATGGGCGCTATACTCCTGGCTATGTGAGTTCCGCTTCGTTCGCGCTCGTAGTACAGGAGTTCGCAGGACTGGAACAGGTCGTACTGCCCGAAGAATTCACTTTTCGGACGGCGGGCGCCCTTGACAAGCGTCGACATCTGGCCGCGGTCGGGCGTAAGCCATGCAACGAAATGCGAAGTGTTCGAGTGACGGGAGATCCTGAGCGCAACGGCTTCGGTGCGGAATATGGAGCTCATTGATTGCGTTTCCGGGGTCTCAAGCGCACGATCGGCGTGATCAGCCCTGATGCATCGGCATCTCGCAGCCAGCGCAATTCTCTGCGCCTCATCCTGGTTTGGTGTGGCCGGGTCGAGTCATCCTGTCCATGGAGGTGATCGCATCCGTGAGCCAGATACAGAGCGAGTTCCCGGTCTGGGCTCCATCCTATACGGCGTGCCTGCTCAACCGCGCGTTCGGCATTGATCATTATCTCACCTGCAGGCCCTTCAGTGTCTCCGGGGAACGTGCTGTAACGCACGGCTATCACATCGGTCGGTCGGTCATGTCCCAGCATCGCTGAATTTGCTGCTGAGATCCTGGCGTCGTCCGCAACGGAGACGGCGAGGGTGCTCCATGACAATGTCTTGTCCAGGTAGTGCGCCCGTTTCATCAGATACCGGCCCAGGCGCACGAGGGGCCGCCTGTCGATGCCGATCACGTGCTGAAGATTGAGCACTTCAACATTCATTGCCACTCCATGGCGCATTCTATCCGCCGAAGGTCTCCGCTTACAGTTCATTCGCTCTCGTGGGTGCCTGGGCCGTCGATGGGCCGTCGGTGGCGGGCTGTGGCAGGGAGTGTGCCGACGTGAGCGGCTGGAGTATCGCGTGGTGCGGCTTGCGCCATGGGACCTCCGGGCGCTATTGTCCACCTTGCATGAAGAGCGTGCACATTCTTGTTGGCGACGAGTTTCTCTGTGATGCAAGGGCGAGAGAGCTGCTTGCGCCATTGGCTGGCGGAGGGGACGGGTCTCTTTGTATCGAGAAGATTGATGGCAGGGCGGAGAAGGCCGATGCTGCTGCGGCTTCGCTTTCAGCCTGCCTGGCGGCGGTGCGGACAGTCGGTTTCTTCGGGCAGGGAAAGGGCACATGGCTGCAAAGCGCTTCGTTTCTCGGGGCTTCCAGCAGGGCATCATCCCAGGAAGTAAAGTCACTGTGCGAGGCTCTTGCTGCTGAGATCAAGGCAGGGCTCTTGCCCGGGCATGTTCTTGTCATAACGGCTCCCGCGATAGACAAGCGACAGTCGTTCTTCAAGTCGGTAGAGAAGCTTGCGGATGTGGAGATTCTCGGTATCGCCGAAAGACAGGGCGGAGTCGGCAAGGCCACTCATGATGTTGTCGCCGGGGTCCTTTCCGATGCAGGGGTTCGGCCCGGTCCCGGCGTTGTCCAGTTGCTTTCTGAGCGCACGGGGAGTGACATGCGCACGGTCGTCTCAGAGGTCGAGAAACTGGCGCTCTACGCGGGGGGCGGAGGGCGCATTTCAGTCGAGGATGTGGAACTGCTCGTTCCTGTCTCCCGTGAGCTGCCGGCATGGGATCTTGCGGATGCTTTCGGGCGCCGCGACCTGCGAAGGTCGCTCCTGCTGCTGAGGCAGTTGATGTTCCAGGGCGCGGAGCCGATGCTCCTTCTTTCAGCGCTGCGCGGCAGAGTCAGGGACCTCGCGGTGTTGCGGGAGGCGCTGGACAGGAACTGGGCGCACCTTTCGTCGGGAGGCAGGGGGGCGGTGCTGTGGCGTGAATGGCCCGAATCCGCATCTGCGGCGTTTGATGACGGGCTGGTGAAGGATCCACGGTCCATTCACCCGTACAGGGCACTGCTGCTGTGTGAACAGGCGAAGAGTTTCACGGAGCATGAACTCATCGTGGCCAGGAGGATACTGGTCAACTGCTGCCGTTTGCTGTTGTCTTCTTCCCGTTGTCAGCCGGGGTGGATTCTCGAGATGGCGCTGCTTCGCATTCTAGCGCCCAGTCGCGCCAAGTGATCAAGGCGATCAGCTGACACGCGGCAGAGGCGAACCAAGAGCTGGGATTGCGCTGCGCCAGAGCGAAACGTTGCCGAAGTGTTCATTCGGTGAAGAAGCCAGTTGCTTGACACGAGAGCCCCGGCGTTGCATTATCGCGCGCCTTGTTCCGGGCCAACGTAGCTCAGTCGGTAGAGCAGCTCACTCGTAATGAGCAGGTCCTCGGTTCGATTCCGAGCGTTGGCTCCAACTCAGACCGGCCGGTCGTGCATCCATCAAGGAACGTAGCGTCTGTTCCTGAAACCGCCTCGGTCCCCCGGTCAGGTCCAGACAAAAGGAAAGGGGCGCCTTTCGCGGCGCCCCTCCCGGTGTCAACGCTATCCGAATGTATGGCGTCAGTTCGACCGCCTGCCGGAGATGCCCTTTGTTGCCTTGGTAATGGCCTTGGCCTTCTCGTGGGGACGAAGGGATCTGACGGCCTTTCCCGCAAGCCACATCTCTGAGTTGCCCATCGTGGACAGCTCGGAGTCGAGCTTCTTCCGGTAGTCCTTTCCTCCGCACGCAGTGATGACGCGCCTTGTTTCCTTGCCTGACTTGACGGCGGCGTACAGCTGCTTGAAGACCGGCATCGCCGCCTTCTTGAAGCGTGGCTTCCAGTCGAGAGCGCCGCGCTGTGCCGTGGCCGAGCAGTTCGAGAACATCCAGTCCATGCCGTTCTCGTCAACCAGGCGTATGAGACTCTGGGTGAGTTCCTCAACGGTCTCGTTGAATGCCTCGCTGGGAGAGTGGCCGTTGCGTCGGAGCGTATCGTACTGCGCCTCCATAACGCCCGCCAGGGCGCCCATGAGTATTCCCCTCTCGCCGGTGAGGTCGCTGAACACTTCGTGCTCGAAAGACGTCGGGAAGAGGTAGCCGGAACCTATTCCGATGCCGACGGCAAGGCAGCGTTCTTCAGCGCGGCCGGTTGCATCCTGGAACACGGCATAGCTCGAATTGATGCCGGCGCCAGAAAGGAAGTTGCGGCGGACCGAGGTGCCGGACCCCTTCGGGGCCACAAGGATGACATCCACGTCGGCAGGCGGCACTACGCCCGTCTGGTCCTTGTAGACGATTGAGAAGCCGTGCGAGAAATACAGGGCATCGCCAGTCTTCAGGTGCTTGCGGATTGATGGCCAGATGACACGCTGGGCCGCATCCGTTACGAGCATCTGGATGATGGTTCCGCGCTCTGCCGCCTCTTCGATATCGAAGAGTGTTTTCCCCGGGACCCATCCATCGCGAAGCGCCCTGTTCCAGTCCTGCTTGAAGGCCTTCGACTGTCCGATGATGACGTTCAGGCCGTTCTCCTTCATGTTCAACGCTTGTGCGGGGCCCTGAACGCCGTAGCCGATGACGGCTATAGTTTCTCCGCGAAGAATTCTGCGCGCCTTTGAGAGGCTGAACTCCTTGCGCGTGACAACGTCTTCCTTGGTCCCACCGAAGTCAATCTTGGCCATGGCTTTTCTCCTTGAGTTCGCGCGTTGCCGCTGCCGGGAGAGAACCCGGCAGACGCGCGAACGGGCATAATAGGCCTGGCAGGCGTTCCGTCAAGTTCTGCCTCACCAGGCGCGTGCTCAATCTTCCGGCATCCCGGTCTCAAAGCGATGTTGATGGCAGGTCCCTGAAGAGCGCGCCGACAACGCGGCCGCTGACGGCAATGCCGGCACAGGAGCCGGTGTAGTTGCCTTTCATGGTGTCGCTCTGCAGTTCAAGTTCGAGCGAGAACGACGCCGGCGCCGGCGTTCTGCCTGTTATGTCGGTTCCGACTCGCAGGAGTATCTTTAGCCTGGCGTTTCCGCCAAGCAGTTCCTCGGGAACAAGCCCCCCCAGAATCCCGTCACCGTAGACGACAGGGCCCCACTTGCCCTCACGCACCACCAATCCTACATGGTATGGACGTGCGGGAGACCACGGGTCCGGAGCTGAGTTCTCCCTTCTTCGGTGAGGTAAGCTCGCTCGCCCTGGCCGATGCCCCCTCAAGGCGCACGAAGACCTGATTATTCAGCGGCGGCAGAGACGGGTCGGGGGGCTTGTCAGACTCCGCCGCTATCGAGGGCGCGAGGGCATTGATCAGCATCAGCGGGAATGCGTGACGGATCTGCCGCGATCAGCCGCTTCTTTATCGCCTTGAAGTCGGAAGGCGTCTTTACGGGGAAGTAGATGTACACGTCCATGCTTGTCCGGTGTCTCCCCGTTTCATGGGCGAAAAAAGTCATCCATGGGCACCCATGCAATCAAGCCCCATGCCTGCCGGACGGAGCTCTGTCGGGGGCGAAAGGTGTTGATAGGCGGGCGATGAAGTGGTAGCGCGTGTCGCGGGCGGGCGAGAAGATGAAGATAACGGTAATAAGCGACTCACTCACCAACGACGAGCCGGAGAACTGGCTCAGCCTTCTTCCGGATATGGCGCCGGGAATCACAGTGGCGGCCAACGCCCACGGCGGATGGACGACGCACAGCTTCTTCAAGGAGAAGTTCCGCGATGCGGCCTTTACCCGGGTCGAACCGGATACTGACGTCTTCATCCTGTTGGTGGGGTCAAACAACATTTTCGAGGACTTCGGCGGATCCGATGAGGCGGTGCGGCTTGCCGTTGCCGGCGTGGAGCGCATTGCGGGCCGGGCGCTTGCCCTCGCGCCCCGGGCGGGTGTGCTTCTCGCAGCGCCGCCGAATGTCGCGCTGGCGAACGTGCAGTTCCAGATGACAACGCCGCCGCGACGCATTCTCCCGGAGACGCCTTTCTTCCTCGCGGAACTGGGAGCGGAGTACCAGCGATTGGCCGGGCGGCGGGGATGGATGTTCGTGAACCTGTTCCCATTGCTGGAGGACGTTGATTTTGCAGACGCCGCACACCCGAATCCGGCGGGAAACAGGAAGATAGCGGCTGCGGTCTTGAAGACACTCATCGAAGGGGGCTGCATTGGGGGCGACGGGTCACTTGCGGAGGTCAGGGAATGACAGTGGGCTTGAAACCGGTGCGGTGTGGCGTCTCGTGAGTACGGCCGCGGGATGGAAGGAGACAGGCGGATCGGAAACGATCGAGCTGGAATGTGACTCGGGCCGCATTGTCATAGAGGACCTCAAGGGCGGCTCGCTGCTGATGGAAACGGCCGGCGGTATCACGCGCGAGTCGACAGGCGGGTTGCCCTCAATTCACTGGGGGCAGGTCGAGAACTTCGCGAAGCATCTTGTCTCCGGAGGCCGGCTTGCGTGCGACGGGCGCGAAGGGCGCAGGTCTGCGGTGGTTCTTGACTTCATTTCCATTCTTTCTGAAAATTGAGTGGGGGTGGGGGTGCCCACGATCACCCCTCAGGAACGCGACGGTGCCAGATCCGGGCATCTCGGGTTGTTGGCATAGCTCAAAAAAAAGAGTGGCAGTTTCTTGTCGGGGTGCTAGAATGCCCTCAATCATGATCAGAATGGCGCAGCTCTCAAACGTGCCTGCACGCATCTGCAGGATCGCTTCGGCTGCCGCAGCGCTCGTTTCATTGTGTGCGGCGGCAGCGTCTGGAGCCGAGGCGCTTGTGCCGTATTCCACCGGCTTTGAAGGCGGCAGTCTCGGTGCTGAATGGTCCGTGTCGGGGTCCGGGTCAGCGTCTGTTCAGGTTGGGAAAGGCGTGCAGGGCAACAGGGGTTGTGCGATCGCCGACTGCAAGCTGAATCTTGCGGTGACGAACGCGCCGGCGGTCGGTTCCAACGTCTGGGTGCGTGTGTTCGTCAAGCCGGTTCCCGTGGACGAGACAATTGCCCCCACTCCGGCGACGAACGCCGTAGCGGCTTTCTACATCAGTCAGTCCGGCGTCCTCAAGGCGGTTGCCACGAATTCCTACAAGGATGTCGCCTCCGGGATGCCTACGAACGTATGGATGGGTTTCGCCGTGCATCTTGACTACGGGGCCCAGGCTTATGACCTGTATCAGCTCCCGACAAACAGCGCCTACGGTGCCCCGATGCAGAGGCTCAATCCCGCGCCCCTTGCCTTCTACACGGGAGCAACTCACCGCAGCACGCTCCAGCAGGTTGCCATAGAAAGTTCGTCCACCGGCTATGTTGACGCCGTCGCGATCGGAGTGGAGACAGGGATGCTCTCCGTTGCTCAGTATGTCAGGATAGACGATCGGCCGGCAGGGAAGTCAACCATGACAGCACCGCCTCCTTATGAATATTCCGGCTCGGCGGCGACGATGGCAGGCCGGCTGGGCGACGATATGAAACGCGGTTCGGCGGACGGGGATGTGGTCAGGTTCCTCACGACAAACGGATGGAAGAACTCGCAGCTCAACGTCGGCGCATGGCAGGTGCCGAACGATGTTGAGATACCTCACGGGCAGTCGGTGCTGATCGACCGCCGTGCAAACTCCAGAGACTCCGTCGCGTTCTATCCGTACAACACGGCACCCACGAATGCCGTACAGATGATCTTCGATGATGGAACCCCGGTCAAATTGGGCTGGAACAATCTGGTATGGCCGGCGGCTCTTGGCGAGCGCGGACAGAGCGACGGTGCCGGGTGGCATTTCGATGCTGCGGCAAACGGTGACAAGCTTTGGATCTACAGGGACGGGCAGTACGTCGTCCTGAAGTACGACAGTGGCGACGGGAAATGGAAGGAAATCGGCGTAAGGACGGAATCGGCCGTGAAGCTGCGGCCGGGCGAAACGTTCTGGTACAAGCGGGTGGCAAGCACCTATCCGTGGAACCCGTCCAATTGAGGTCATACATGGGCAGGCTTGAAAGAGTTCTGGTTGCGCTGTCTGTGGGGGCACTGGTGGCAGGTGCCGCGTCGGGCGCTGTCACAGGCGTTGACGCCACTTCTGTTTCGAGCGTTGATGTTACGGGGCAGGCCGTTATCCAGCAGGGCGTGGACGGCTTGGTTACGGTTACATTCTCGGACCAGTCCCAGAATCTTGTTTTTGCGCCTCCGGCCTACAATGGCGTCATGCTTGCGATAGGTGAGACGATTGCGGGCGGCTCGCTGGTGGGAAACTATGTCGGGGCCGGGGTCGAGGGAGTCTCGTTCGTTGTGGAGTGCACCGGCCCGGCAGTGCCCGTTGTCGCGTGGATCAAGACGAAGTCCGGCAGGTACTGGTATAACTCCGGGGTCCGAACATCACCCGCTGCGAGTGTTACCAATCGCCTCGCGCTCGGACTGGATTCCGGCTGGACGCGAGCCGAGGCCGGCAGCGTAAGCCTTGCCGCCCTTTGGCCGGGCGAGCTGGAGACGGTTACAGCTTTGGGGTTCAACATAGGGCAGGAAGGTGTTGCCTCGCAGAGCGTGCTCGTCAAGGACGTCCGGCTCTACGGGGAAGGGTTCATGACCGAGGTGGCGATTGTCAGCCGTGTCCGTGAACATTTTGGCGAGAACGTGACGGCCGTTGAGGAATTGAGTGTCGCTCTTCAGGAAAAGGACTCGGATGCCGATGGCGTGACTGACCTTGAGGACGTGATTGCCGGCAGGGAAGTCAAGTTCCTCGCGGAGGTCAAGCGGGCCGGGGCTGCTCTGCAGCGTGGTGTTTTGCTCCGCTGGCCGTGCGTCAAAGGTCACAAGTACACAGTGGAGCGGGCCGACGGCGGTGGCTTGAGTGATGAGGACGACTTCTCTCCAATCCACACGGTAGTGGCTCCGCACAGTGAATATCTGGAATATGAGGATGTTGGGGCAACGGGGGTCGGGCTTTACCATTACCGCGTGGTCAAAGAGTGATCCGGGAGTAAGGATGGAACTCGGAACTGGAAAACTGACACTGGCGGCCGCGTTTGCTGCAGTCCTTCTGCATGCCGCAGCAGCCCGCGCCAACCTGACCGCGGCGGACACTTTCTCCAGCGATGCGGAGGGCTGGTCGTCGCGGGATAGCGCAGGAGCCGGAACCTACGAGAACGTGGTTCAGGGTGACCGTGGCGGGCGGCTTGGTGTGCTTTTGTTCGGCCTTCAGAGCTGGGGAGGGACGATTCCCGACCAGGAGTTCATCGGAGAGGCTTACGGAGACGGCGAGGACGACCTGATCGTTGCGATCACGAACGGCGGCCAGTCGGTGTTTTTCGATTTCTACTCTGATGCCGGCGACAACGGCGGCGGGGAAGTGGCGCCGGCTGCGCTATATCTCTACTTCTGGAGCGACGGCGGGACCCTGTGGTACTACGACGTGCTATCCAACGGGACAATACCTTCTTCGGCGGGATGGACGACGTACTCGGTTGACCTTGACTACGATGCGGGATGGGACACTGACGGCGGCGGAGATGCGACTTCATTCGCAGCCGACCTCGCCACTTGCACGGAGTTTGGAGTGTGGATCGTTTATCAGGACTGGGACGGGCAGGAGTATGCGGTGGACAACTTCGAAGTGTACGACGTACCTGTCTCAGAAGTCCCCGAGCCCGGCACCGTAGCGCTTCTGTTCACGGGGGTTGCGGTTCTCTGCGGGCGTATCAGACGGCGTCGCCGCGATCGTTTTTGCGCATAGAGTCAGTTACCTCACCTTCCTGTTTTTTTCCGTTCAATCCCAGTGTGGCCGTGCCTTGTGCGTGCTGCGCGGCTCCTATGTCCACCGGACAACTGCGCAGGGGCGCCATCCGGGGGCTGCAGATGAAGCGCGCCGCGATCGGATTTCGCATCCCTTACTCCTTTGAATGCTCCGCCTTGCGGGTATAGGGCACCGCGGAGCTTTGTCGCCGGTTTCATCGCGCGGAAGGACAGGACAGACAGGGATGAGGTGCTGATGACTGCGATCTGCCGGACTTGTATCGCCGTTTTCCTGGGCTGGTGTTGTCGTTCAAGCCGGTTTTGCGGCAGCGCCACACACCGTCGTCAACATTACTGGCAGGAACTACTCGAACGAGGTGTTCCGTCTGCCCGACATGAAGTTCACAGCAGAGGTGAGGCTGATGGCTGAAGGCGTCGAGGTCCCTTTTCTTGCCGATGAGGTGGAAGGACGCGTCGACGTGTACACGAGGGGGACCTTGGGCCCCGGGCGTAAATCGATGGCAGGAGCAAATGTATAACCGCGTGTTTTTCCACAACGCAGGGATGCCGTATGCGAACATGGACGGCTATGAAAGGGTGATTGCCTTCAAGACTTCCCCTGCGGCCGATGTTGCGATGGGCCAAGACTGCCCGTTCGCGGCTCCTCCGGCGAGTTCATCACAGTGCTGATTCCGAGGCGGCCGGTTCCGACTGAACAGGTAGCGGCTGGCGAATCGACGCCTGTGCAACGTTTTGAGACTGGCGCTTTGCCCCTGGTGAAGGCGATACTGGGCGCAGTCGCTGTTGATGGAGGCTAAGTCGTGTTTTCGGGGGGGCATAGACGACGATGATTCGGCCGAGTACGTGTCCGTTGTCAGGGGAAAGAAGAAGGTTCTTTCCCTGTCCGGGGCTGATGTGGACATGGACAGGTTCCAAGGCGACATCGTCCTATTTGTGCCCGATGCGGGTTACCCGTTCGGCGAGATACCGGCATGGCTGGTCCGTCAGCGCATGAAAGTTCCGGAGTGGGCGCCCAAATGGGCAAAGGAAGTCCGCGGACGGAAACAGTAGTCTGCCGAGATGCTGTTCAACTCGTTTGAGTTCATCTTCGTCTTTCTCCCGCTGACAGTCGCGGTCTACGCGGTGCTGTCGCGAGCGGGCTGGGAGAACGCGTCCCGCAACTGGCTTGTTGCGGCTTCCGTGTTTTTCTACGGCTGGTGGGACTGGCGGTACGTCCCGATCATCCTGGTTTCCGTGCTGCTTAACTTCCACTGGAGCCGCCGCATGTCGATTCCCGCCCGCCCGGTGCCCGAGCGGCGGGCGATGCTGGCTGTCGGTGTGGCGCTCAACCTGAGCGTTCTGGCCTTCTTCAAGTACACCGACTTTCTCATCTTCAATCTCAACGCCGCTGCAGGGACATCTTACCCGTTCCTTCGCCTGGCTCTGCCGCTGGCGATAAGCTTCTTCACGTTCCAGCAGATTGCCTACCTGGTTGATTCTTACCGTGGCCGCGTTACGGAGACGCGGCTGCGTGATTACATGCTGTTTGTAACCTTCTTTCCCCAACTGATAGCTGGTCCGATAGTGCATCACTCGGAAATGCTGCCGCAGTTCAGGGATCCATCACGGCACAGGATCATCCCCGACAACTGGGCGCGCGGCCTGTTCATCTTTCTGGTCGGTCTCTTCAAGAAGACGGTTGTGGCGGACAGGTGCGGCGAATGGGTCTCGGCGGGCTTTGATGATGCCGCATGCCTCACGTTCATCGAGGCATGGGCAGCGTCGCTCGCTTACACGTTTCAGATATACTTCGACTTCAGCGCATACTGCGACATGGCTACCGGGGCGGCTCTTTTCTTCAACATCGAACTGCCTGTGAACTTCGATTCTCCCTACAAGTCCAGAGGCATCAACGAGTTCTGGAGACGCTGGCACATGACGCTCGGCAGGTGCATGAGGGACTACGTCTATGTCCCCCTGGGCGGGAGCCGAAACGGCAGGGCAAGAACCGCCGTCAACCTTGTGATCACTTTCGTCGTCGGCGGGCTATGGCATGGTGCGGCGTGGACGTTTCTCCTATGGGGATTCCTGCACGGGGTTGCTGCGTCGATCCAGAGGGAGTGGAGCAGCCGGTTCAGACCTCTGCCCAGGCGGGTGTCCTGGGCTGTTACCTTTCTCTTTGTCCATGTAACATGGGTGTTTTTCAGGGCAAGAGCATGGGGCGACGCGGTGAAGGTCCTGAAAGGAATGGTTGGCGGGTCAGGCTTTGTCCTGCCGGGACCGGCGGCCTCGGCGCTTGGCCTGCCGTCCTCAATGGCGTCCCTGACCTCGCGCTTCCCCAACATGCCGATGCTTGATTCAGACGCGGGACTCACGTTGGGAGTGTGCATGGCCTCGGTGCTGTTCCTTCCCAACGCACTGTGCCTCCACCGCCATATCGCCCTGAACAAGCGCTGGGCACTTGCGGCATGCATGGCCGGGCTGTGGGCGTTGTTCAGCATCAACAGGCCGACAGAGTTTCTGTACTTCAATTTCTGACGCAGGGGATGGAACAGGGGGCAGTATGAAGATAGTGGTTCTGGACGGGTACACATTGAATCCCGGCGACCTTTCGTGGGCGTCACTTGAATCGTTGGGCGAGTGTCGCGTGTACGACAGGACTTCCGACTCGGATGTTGTTGCGCGTTCGGCCGGGACTCCGATCCTGTTGACGAACAAGACCGTTATATCGGGTTCTATTCTTCAACAGCTTCCCGACTGCCGCTATATCGGGGTTCTGGCCACGGGCTATAACGTTGTTGACCTGAAGTCTGCCGAAGACCGCGGAATAACCGTGACCAATGCGCCGGCATACAGCACAGCCTCGGTTGTTCAGATGGTTTTCGCCCACATGCTCAACCTGATGAACGCGGTCGCGTTGCACGCTGAATCAGTCAGGAGCGGAGCCTGGAGCACCAGCATAGACTTCGCCTACCAGTTGACGCCTCAGACCGAGCTCTCAGGCAAGACGCTGGGAATCATAGGCTTCGGCCGGATAGGACGCGCGGTATGCGCCGCAGCCAAGGCTTTTGGAATGAAGGTTGTTGCGCACGGGCGAAGTGTTGATGTGATACGTTTCGGCGCGGATGAAGCGATGTCCGTGGACGAAGTGTTCTCGGCGGCGGATGTGTTGACGCTGCATTGTCCTCTCACGCCGGAGACCGCAAGCCTGGTTAACGCGCGGCGGCTTGCCCTTATGAAGCCGACCGCATTCGTCATCAACACAAGCCGCGGTCCCGTCGTTGACGAGGCGGCTCTGGCTGATGCGTTGAACTCCGGTCGCTTGGCGGGCGCCGGTCTGGACGTTTTGTCAACCGAGCCGCCTGCTGCCGACAACCCGCTGCTGGCGGCGAAGAACTGCCATATAACTCCCCACATGGCCTGGGCCACCCGCGAAGCGAGGCAGCGGCTGATGAACATCGTCGCGGGCAACGTCCGGGCGTTCCTGGCCGGAAAGCCCGAGAACGTGGTCAAACCCGTGTAGAGGGTGGCGCAACGGGAGTTGCGTGAAAGGCTTTGTTCGGGCAGTGACGGATGGCATACGCTTTCCCGCTCCGGGTTTGAACTCAGGTCCGTGCGGACAGTTCCACGGGAGGAAACGATGAAGCTGTGCATGGTCGGGTGTCGCGGTCATTTCGGGTACGTTCTGAACGATCTGCCTCTGCTTCCCAACGTATCCGTTGTCGGGGTGTCCGCCGGGACTCCGGAAGACAAGCCCACAGCGCTGATTGAAGGCGCGCGCAAGGCAGGACACGAGCCTGAAGTCTTCGACGACTACAGGGAGATGCTGGACAGGCAACGACCGGATGTTGTGTGCGTGGACGGTCCTTACGAGAGACACGCGGAGATGTGTGTGGAAGCGTTCCGCCGTGGAATCCACGTTTTTTGCGAGAAACCGGTCGCATTGACGATGGAGGATCTGTCCGCCGTCGAGAACGCCTGGCGCGAGTCGGGGCGGCAGTTTGCCGGAATGATGGGGCTGCGCTACGACCCGGCTGTCTACGCCGCGTGGACCATTGTGAAGTCAGGCGCGATAGGCGATGTCAGGCTGGTTGATACCCGCAAGTCATACCGGCTTGGAGAGCGACCCGGCTTCTACCGGAAGCGCGCGACCTATGGCGGCACGATTCCGTGGGTGGGAAGCCATGCGTTTGACTGGATAGCGTGGTTCTCGGGGCGGCGGTTCCAGACCGTCTGCGCGAGGCACAGCACGGCAGCCAATCGCGGCCATGGCGATCTGGAGGCGACGGCCCTTTGCCTGTTTACCCTCGAAGGAGATGTCCTGGCTTCGGCCAGCATCGACTATCTTCGCCCTTCAAACGCCCCAACGCACGGTGATGACCGTATCCGCGCTGTCGGCACGCGAGGTGTCGTTGAAGTGAGGGGCGGGTCCGTCCATTTGATAAACGGCGAGGAAGCCGGCGAGCGCGCCATGCCCGCGGCGTGCGACAGGAGCATCTTCAGGGACTTCGCGGGCCAGATCGCCGGCGGTCCCGCGGGCCTTGTTTCCGGCGAAGAGACGATCGAACTCGCGCGCATATCTCTTCTGGCCCTTCGTTCTGCGGACGAGGGCCGGATCGTTTCCTGCACGGCCTGAAAAGAGGAGTGCCGGATGAAGCGCAAAGTTAAACCGACACTGGTGTCGAGATACTCTACTACACTTCGCACGCGTCGCCTTCCCATATCGGGCCCGTGATCAGGTATGACTTCGAGGAAGCCGCCATCACCTTCGAGGAAAGCAGGCACGGCCGGCTTGTCGTCAGGTTCAGGGACGGGCGGATCAAGGACTACGGCAATCCCAGCGTGCACCACTGGGAGAAGACATGGCAGTGCGTTGAGGCGGTCGGCACGGGGGCATCGCCTGCGATGCCGCGGTGGCGGTTCCGCTGACCCTTGCCGTGAACGGCGCGCTACAGACGCTGAAGGGTCATTCCTCCGTCAACGTTGATGACCTGGCCGGTCGAGTAGGCCAGGTCGCCGCGCGCGAGCATGGCCACCGCGCGCCCGATATCGTCGGGCCGGCCCCATCGCGGCTGGACCATCAGGCCCTGCGCGATGAGACGGTCGTACTTCTCCTTAACAGCCGCGGTCATGTCGGTCTCGATCACGCCCGGGCGTATTTCGAACACGCCTATCCCGAACTCGCCCAAGCGCGCCGCCCACAGGCGCGTGGCCATGCTTACCCCCGCCTTGGAAACGCAGTACTCGCCGCGGTTCGGTGATGCTACTTCGGCCGAAACGGAGGATATATTCACTACGCACCCGGTGAACGACGGGTCCGCTTTGCGCTGATCCACCATCCAGCGCGCGACCGCCTGGGTCAGGAAATAGGGGCCCTGCAGGTTGATCCGCATCACCCACTCGTAGCTTTCCTCCGTTGCGTCAAGCATGTCGGCCCGCACTTTCGGCGCAACGCCGGCGTTGTTCACCAGCAGATCAAGCCGGCCGAATTTCGAGCGGATCGCGGATATCATTTCCGCTCTTGGCTTCGCGTCGGTCACATCGGCCCGGCAATAGAGAACATCGGCCCCGGCGGCGCTCAGTTCCGACACGGCCGGCTCAACTGCGTCGGCGGGATGAACGTCGTTGATTGCCAGGTTCCATCCCTCGGCCGCAAGGCAGCGGGCGATCCCGAGGCCTATTCCCCTGCCTGCGCCGGTTACCAGAGCGAGCTTATTCACTGTTTCGCCTTCCTTTCTGCGGCCGGCGCGCGCATCGCAAGGTCCATTTCACCAGCCGCCTTCATCGCTTCGGCGATTCCGCGCACCGCCGTGGTGCCGCCGTTGACAAGGTCGCCGGCCGCGAAGACGCGGCTGTTGCTCGTGCGGAATGAGCCCGGTTTTACGGCCAGGAGGCCGGAATCCGTGAATTCCAGGCCGGCCAACGCCTCGCGCACGCGGACGGAGACGCCTTGGCCGGTGGCCTCAACTGCGAGCCCCACATCCAGGATGCTTTCGCTGCCGGCAACAACAGACGGCCTGCGCCGTCCGGATACATCGGGATCAAGAAGCTCGGTCCGCGCGATCCGCAGGCCCTGGAGCTGTCCTGAACCGTCGGTCACGTAACCCACCGGCTGGGTCAGTACCAGCAGATGCACGCCGCGGGCGATCAGGCGGTCTCGTTCGTCCGGCCAAGCCGGCATTTCCGCGAAGGACCGCCGGTACAGCAGGTACACGTCCCGCGCGCCGAGGCGGCAGGCTTCCGTGGCGGCATCTATGGCGGTGTTTCCGCCGCCTATCACCGCAACCCGGCCTGGAATGTTCTTGAAAGCGCCCGACTTGGATTCCTTCAGAAACTCGATCGCGCCAACGACTCCTCCGGGTCTGCCGGCCGGATTGGGCTCAGCCATGCCGACTGCCAGCATCACGGAGTCGAACTCGGCTGTCAGCGCCTCAAGCCGGACGGACACGCCAAGGGTCATGCCATAGCGGATCTCGATGCGGCCGGCCGCAACAGCGGGCGCCAGGATCGCGCCGATCTCTTCCTCCGGGTCCGAGAGTCTTTCGCCGGGAATCGCCTCAGCCGGAACGCCGCCGAGCCTGTTTCCGCGTTCGAAGAGGACCACCGTATGGCCAAGCTCGAGAAGCCTCACCGCGCATGCCACGCCGGCGGGGCCTCCGCCGACTACCGCCGCCCGCCGGCCAGATGTTTTCGCGGGCAGGCGGACGCCGGTTAGCCCCTGGAGCCGCGCCAGCCGGCTTGTGACAAGCTGAATATCCCGTATGGGGATGGGGTTCCTGCAGAACACATCTTCGATGCAGGACCCCTCGCACTGCACTTCGGCGGGGCAGACGAAACCGCACATTTCCGGCAGCAGATTTGACATGCGCAGGATGTTGTATGCCCCGGCAATGTCGCCGTCGGCGAAGGCGCGAAGGAACGACGGTATCTCGATATGGGCCGGACATCCGGCCGCACAGGTCGGTTCTTCGCACTCACGGCACCTGCCCGCTTCCGCGCGCAACCTGTCCACAGCGAACCTGCGCGCCAGCCGGTACTGAGGCCCGTAGACATCCGAATCCCTGACGACGCACCCGGTCTTTCCTCCGTCGCGCATGATCTGGGTGCAGGCCGAACAGGTGACGCAACACTTCGCTGGATCCATCTTCCCCGACTGAAGAACGTCTCTTACGCAGTCAGGGTAGGCGAACGCGCCCCGGCCTACCCCCAGCAGCGCCGCTCCGCCCGAACGGATCACCGCCGCTGCGACGTTCGGCATGAACTGGCGCAGCCACGAGTAGCCGGACCCAACCACGGGCACCCCGGGCATGCTCCGCTGAACTGCCGCGGTGATATCCAGAAAACGTTTCAGTCCGGTCAGCGGATGCTCTTCCGGCACAGGCGCGCCGTAGACGGGGAAGTCGAAGGGCCGTCCGTAGTGCGGGTTGAAGTAAGGGTTGCCGATCGAGACGTTCAGCAGCGGAGCGCCTGCGGCGGCAAGGCCTTCCGCGAGCTTCAGCGGCTCGGAAAGGTCAGGGGTGAGGCTGCCGTCGGTCTTCATCCCGAACCCGTAGGGGTGGGGGATGGCGTCGAACGCATTCATCCGGGTCGTGGCAAAGATCCCGCCGGTTTCGGCGCCGATGCGGCCCGCGGTTTCAAGAAGGAACCTGGCGCGGTTCTCGAAGGATCCGCCGTATCGGCCTTCTCTCGTGTGGGAGGCGAGCAGTTCCGAGACCAGGTATCGGTGACAGCTCTTTACGTCCACCCCGTCCACCCCGGCGGCTTCCGCAAGCCGCGCTGCGTTCACGTAGGCGTCCTGCAGACGGTCGAGTTCGCCATCGCTGATCAGCGGATAGTCTTTCGGCAGCCTGTGGATCGGGTCAAGGACCGGACTGTGGTGCGCGATGATCGGACGCGGTATGCCGTGCGGCTTGCTGTAGCGACCCGAATGGGTCAACTGGATGATGATGACGACATCGTGACCGAACGCCGCGCGCGCGGTCTTCCTGATGGAGGAAACGAGGCGCGCGAACATGCCTGCGCTGCCGTCGTGCAGATAGAACTGGCCCGGGTTTGAGCGCGCCTCGGCGGCGACCGCGGTCGCCTCAATCCATATTGTCCCGAATCCGCCCTCAGCATAGCGTCTGTAGCGCCTGAAACTCAGTTCTCCCGGCGCGCCGTCGGCGTCGGCGTCAAAACCTTCCATGGGCTGGACCAGGAATCGGTTCGGCATCTTGACTTTGCCGACCGGCACCGGTTCCGCAAGCACCGAAACATCGTCCGAAACCGGGAGGTCGAGCCCGAGCGTGGCGGCTGCTGACCGGAGTTCCTCGATCGAGCGGATGTGGAACCGGCGGTGCTGTTTCTGTTCTGGTTGTGAAGTTGTGGTCATTGCAGTCAACTGGCGGGGCATTATAATGGCCGCCCGACCGATTTCAACAACACAGCCCGGGGAGGAGCGCAATGGATCGAATTGCCAGGACAAGGATTGTACCCGCCGCCACAGTGGAGAACACCGACCAGGCCCTGAAACTGGCCGGCGCGCTGATGGATGGCGGTCTGGATATCGTTGAATTCACGTTCAGAACCGAGGCAGCCGGGAAGGCGATCGCCGCGGTGGCGCGGGAGTTCCCTGACATGCTCGTGGGGGCCGGGACTGTTCTCAATGAAGACCAGGTTCGCCGGTCTGTTGACGCCGGGGCCGGGTTTGCGGTTGCTCCGGGACTGAATCCCAAGGTTGCTGAGTTGGCCAGGCGGATGGGGCTTTCCTTCATCCCGGGCGTCGCTACGCCGACGGAGATCGAGGCGGCGATGGCGCTCGGTATCAAGCTCCTGAAGTTCTTTCCTGCCGAGAACCTGGGCGGAATGAAGATGCTGAGCGCACTTTCCGGGCCTTACGGGCACACTGGCATCAAGTTTCTGCCCACCGGCGGAATCGGGGCTTCGAACGCCAGGGACTACCTCGCTTTGCCCATAGTCGCTGCCGTTGGCGGTTCCTGGATGGTCGCAAAGGAACTGGTCAAGGCTGGCGACTGGGCGAAAATAACGGCCCTTTCACGCGATGCGGTTGCGATGGTCGCGGCGTTGCGATAGGGCGATGCAGGAAGAACAGCGGCAGGATGCCCGCGCCAGAGTCGGCATTCTGCCGGGGCGGCGTTCGCCGTCTGTCAGCCCCTGGACTCTTCCCGGTTCCGCCTCTTGAGGTCTCCCGCCGCGATGCGGTCCTTGTTCAGGTCGGCGACGGCGACGACCAGGCCCCCGGGATGTTACGCGAACTGCTTGACGTGCCCCTTGCCCATGCCAAGGCCGATTACGGCGACCTTCAGTTTCTCCATGTTCCAGCCTTTCGGAATGAACGCGCCCCGCCTCTTGCCGGCGGCAATGGGGAGTGAAAGTAGTTTATTAGTACCGATATTCAAGAGCGAACCGGCGCGGCCGGCGGCTCGAGCAGTATGGTGCGGCCATGGCCGTCCGGCGGCACGGAGAAGCGGATTCTGACGGCCGAAGCCGGGATCAGGTCGCCGGCCCGCTCGGCCCATTCAATCGCGGTGACGCCGCTCGAAAAGATGTACTCCTCCAGGCCAAGCGCGAGCGCCTCGTCGGGACTGGAGATGCGATAGAGGTCCACATGGTACAGCGGGCGTCCGGGGCCGCGATACTCGTTGGCTATAGTGAATGTGGGGCTCGTGACAAGCCTTCCAATGCCCAGCGCCCTTGCGAGTCCCTGCGTGAAGCATGTTTTGCCGCTGCCGAGGTCGCCGGAGAGCGCCACCACGAGCGGCCCGGTCATCCGGGTCACGAGCAGCGATGCAAGCGCATGCGTCGTGGAAGTGTCAGGGCTGAGGAACGGCTGGTTCCACGGTATCTGCGCCGGACGTGTCATGGCCTGTCGCCTCTCCGGAAATGATCGAAATGGGAACAACCGGGAACGGGTGTGCTGCCGCCTTTGCCGGAAAGGATCAGGTTTCCCTTGTTGGCGGTAATGCGTCCGATGCGGGTGCAAGGCAGGCTGAACATGGCGTGCCAGCGGGCGTCGAAAGCGTCGGCCTCTTCCGCGGGCAAAGTGAACAGAAGCTCGAAATCCTCTCCGTCGTGGAGCGCGTGCTCGACCGGCGAGAGTCCATCGGCGGCCTGCGCGGCGGCGGGAGAAACGGGAATCAAGTCCTGCTCGATCACCGCCCCGACGCCGCTCATCTCGAGTATATGCATCATGTCCCGCGCAAGGCCGTCGCTGACGTCTATCGCGGAGGTGACGATTCCGGACTCCCGCAGCCAGATGCCTTCCCTGACGCGCGGTTCGAAGGAGAGATGGCGGCCGGCGATGCTGCATCCCAGTGAGCCGGTCACATAGACGGCATCGCCCGTCCCGGCGCCGGACCGGAGCAGCGCGCGCCCGGCGGGCACGCGTCCAACGGCGAAGATGTGCAGGGCAAGGTCCGATGAGCGCGCCGTATCGCCGCCCACAATGGCGAGTCCGTGGCGCGCGGCAAGGCCGGCGGCGCCGTCGTAGACCGCTTCCACGAATGCTGCTGGCGTATCCGGCGGCGCGGAAAGATCAATCAACGCCCAGTCCGGTTCCGCACCCATCGCGGCAAGATCGCTCAGGGCGCGGCCGGCAACCTTGTGGCCAACCGACCGGGGATCGGAGTCGGGCAGGAAGTGGGTTCCCTGTATCACCGCGTCGGAGGTCAGCACGAGATCGAACGCGGAGTCTGGCGTCGGCCTAACGACAGCGGCATCGTCGCCGATGCCGGTCACGACGCCGCGGGCCGGACCGAGCCTGCCGGCAAGGCGGCGGATAAGTTCGAGTTCTCCTACGTCGGCGAGAAGACCTTTACTCATGACGGGTGGTATTGTCCAGACGCGGCAGCGTCGGGGCAAGCAGGTTCCGCAGTTCTGACTCGGCGTCGCGTGCAGTGAACCGTGCCACCCTCTCGCACTGTCCGCGCAGCACGGAACGGCGCAGCGGTGTCTCGCCGGCCAGCAGCCCCATCATTTCCGCAACGGCGGCGAAGTCCTTCTTCCTGAAGATGACCCCGGCACCGTCCATCGTTTCCGGCACCGCCCCGGCCTCGAAAGCGAGAACCGGCACGCCCGCCTTCATCGCTTCAAGCAGCGGGATACAGAAGCCTTCGTGTTCGCTCATGCAGACAAAGACCGACGCCGCGGCGTAGCATGCGTTGAGTTCCTCCTGCGGGATCGAGCCGGTGAAGAGCACGTTGCCGATGCCGGCCTCGCGGGCGGCCGCCCTGACATAGGCCGCGTACCTCTCGGTTCCGGCGTAGGAACCGGCGTGCACCAGGCGGGCGTCGGGGTCAACGAAACGCTGGAAGAAGGCGAACGCGGTGATGACATCCTCGATCTTCTTGTTCGGCGCGCCTCTTCCGACGAACAGGACATTGGTGCGGCCGTCGGCGAGGGCGCGGAGCATGCCGGGGGAGGTGCGGTCGAGACTCTCGAGTTCCAGGGCCAGGGGGAACACGCTCACGTCTCCGTAGCCCATCTCCCGGAGTTCGGCGGCGTTGAAGGCGCTGTCCGCAAGAACGATGTGCGCCGCGCCGGAGAGGGCGCACGCCTGGCGGCGTCCGAGCTCGAGGTTGGCCGCTGTTGACTGGTTGATCAGTCTGAAGAAGGACGATGGCGTTATGTTGTGGTAGAGGAGCACACGCCGGCAGGGCAGGACCTGGAACAGGTCGTTGGCGGGCGATCCGATTGACAGATGCAGAAGTGCGATGTCTTCCGGCGCGCATCGCAGGCCGGCGAGATCGCGGGCATCGCCCCTGAGCTCAGGCAGTATCCGGCGGGTCTCGCAGTAGATATCGGAGGCGAATCCCCAGCGCCGGAACATATCGCGCAGCACGCGCGCCTCGTTGCTGATGGCATCGCTCTTCGCGTAACCTGCCACGAGCTGGTGAATCGAAGGCATAGTCAACGGCTCTCCGGCCTCCGGCGTCCTCACCGCGCTTCCGCGCCGCAGCCGTGTGTCGCGGACGGCCGCGACGCTTCGCCGGCAAGCTTCTCGCGTACATTATCGTCGGTGGGATCGGCGGCAAGACTCTTCTTCCAGCATTCGGCGGCATCTTCCCTCCTGCCGAGTGCATCGTAGACGTCGCCGAGGTGGTCAAGGACCACCGGATCCTCCGGCAGCAGCGCGGCCGCCTTCAGCATCAGCTCGAGGGCCTCCCCGAACTTGCCCTCCCGGTAAGCCACCCATGCGAGCGTGTCCACGTATGCCCCGTTTGCCGGTTCGAGTTCGAGTGCGTGTTCCACGAGCCTCCTTGCTTCTCCAAGGTTGATGCCGGCGTCGGCCCACATGTAGGCGAGGTAGTTCAGAATGGCGTGGTCGTCAGGGTACTTCTCCAGCCCGCGCCGGAACACCTCCTCGGCCTGGCGGTGTTCTCCGGCCTGTTCGCATGCGGAACCGAAGTGGAGGTAGAAAGCACTGGTGAGTGGCTTTTCCGGTGATGAGGCGGCGACCTGTTCGGCCAGCCGGAACGATTCCACCGCTTCCTCAAGTTTGCCGTCCTGCATCTGGAAAACGGCCACCGAGAGCAGAATCGTCTGGTCGCCGGGCATGCGGGCGAGGGCGCGGGACAGGGTGCCGGCTGCCTTGTCCCGGTCGGTCCCGCGCTGGAGCAGGGCGAGGTTGACGAAGGCGTCTGGCCTTGGCGCGGCGCTGCGGGTGACAGTGTCGAGATGGCGGATTGCCGCATCCTTGTCGCCCATATCCTCGTAAAGCCCGGCCAGGAGCATCCTGATATCGTTTTCGTTTTCGGGCGAGTCGGGCAGAAGAAACTCAAAGCACGCCGCGGCCCGGCTAATCTCCCTCGCGGAAACGAAGTCGGCCGCCATCCTGTAGCAGAATGAGACCAGAGTTTGCGGGTTGGATGCCTTCTTCCGGCCGTCAGAAATCGCTTCCAGCGCTTCCTGGTCGCGTTTCGCTGAGAAGAGGACGCGGACAAGCTGAATGTGCAGAACATCGTACTGCGGTGCGATCTCGACCGCTTTCCGGTAGTGCCTTACCGCGTCGTCCGTTCTGCCGGCGGCCTCGCATGCGACTGCCAGATCCGCGCGCGCAAGGCTTCGCGGTTCGCGTTTGCAGGCTTGTTCGAGGAGGCTGATCGCCTCGTCCATCCTGCCGGTGCGCAAGAGCGCGGCAGCCGCCCTTGCCGTCACACGGTAGGCGTCCGGGTCCAGCTCGTGAGCTCGGACCAGCATGTCGGCTGCGTCGTCCGACTGCAACCCGCCGTCCGCTTCCCTGACCGCCGCGGTTGCGTAGAGGGCGAGCGCCCTCGCCGTTGCGAGTTCGGAATCGTCAAGCCGCGGGGAGGTCCGGCGCATGGAAGCGCACGAAGCTGCCAGGGCTGCAATGAAAACAAGAACCGGCGTGCAATGGGCGAGCCGGGACACGGGAACCCGAGTGCCGCGCCATGCATGCGGCGCGGCGCGGGCTCTACTTGTTCTTGTGACGCAAAGCACGCTGCCGTTTCCGGTACTTGTGCTTGGACATCTTCTTCGTGCGCTTCTTCTTGATGCTGCCCACGGCGTATCCCTCCTTGTTGGTCCTGTGCCCGTGCCGGCGTGTGCCGGCCTAAGCGATTATCTTGTTGATCGGCAGTTCGACGATCCCTTCCGCGCCGACTTCCTTGAGCCGCGGAATTATCTCCCTTACCGTATTCTCGTCTATAACGGTCTCGACCGCCACCCAATCGCCCTGCGCAAGGCCGCTGACAGTCGGCGCGTGCAGGGACGGGAGCATGTCCGTCACCCTGCCCACGAGCCCCGTCGGTACGTTCATCTTCAGCAGGACCTTGTGCTCGGCGGCGAGCGCGCCCTTGAGCAGGAGAGCCAGACGCTCGATCTTGCAGCGCTTCCACTGGTCAGCCCATGCCGCCCGGCCCGCGATCATCCGCGTGGTTGACTGCAGGACTTCCTCCACGATGCGGAGCTTGTTCGCGCGCAGGGATGAACCGGTTTCGGTAAGTTCCACGATCGCGTCAACCAGATCCGGCGCCTTCGCCTCGGTGGCGCCCCAAGAGAATTCGATGTCGGCAGTCACGCCTCGCTCTTCGAGGAAGCGGCGGGTAAGGCCGACGGCCTCGGTTGCTATGCGCTTGCCCTGCAGGTCTTCCACGCGGCGGATGGCAGAATCTTCCGGCACGGCAAGAACCCATCGGACGGGGCGGAAGCCCTGCTTGGCATAGAGCAGCTCGCAGACCTCGTGCACGTCGGACCCGTTCTCCACCACCCAGTCATGTCCGGTGATGCCGGCGTCGAGGACGCCGAGTTCGACATAGCGGCTTATCTCCTGCGCCCGCAGAAGCCTTGCCTCTATCTCGGGATCATCCACGTCCGGCGCGTAGGACCGCGATGTGGCCTTAACGGTGTAGCCGGCCTTCTGCATTATTGCGAAGGTCGTTTCCTGGAGGCTGCCCTTGGGCAGGCCTAGAACAAGCTTCTTCATCTTCCCCCTGCATTCCTTCCAGTGAATTGGAGCGGCGACATTATGCAGATTCCGGCCTGTTAGTCCACCCGTAATGCGGGCCGGCATGGGGAACAGTGATGTCTTCCTGTAGCCTCGGCACGCCAGCCTTCGCTTGCTGTTGAGACGGCGAGCTACGGCTCGGCACGCCAGGGCCGCGTTGCCGAGGGGAGGGGCGCGCCCCTGCGTGGCGCGGCTACAGATAGGGAATCAAGACTGGTGGGCGATACAGGACTCGAACCTGTGACATTCACGGTGTAAACGTGACGCTCTAACCAACTGAGCTAATCGCCCCGGGAATGCGCGGAGAATACACGAGCCGGTCAGCCCCTTCAAGAGTTGCGGCGTGGCGAACCGATCTGTTACGTTGCGCCCATTCGCAGGCTGCGGGAAGGCCGGGAAAATCATGACTTCGACGGGAACGGATTCGAGACTGAAGCTGGCTGTGCTGGGGTCAGGGCGGGGCACGAATCTGCAATCAATCATGGACGCCTGCGCGGGAGGCGCGATTCCCGTCCAAGTGGTCTGCGTGCTCTCCGACGTGAAGGATGCATACATTCTCGAGAGAGCCCGGCATGGCGGAATACCGGCGGAATTCGTGGATGCCGGGCCTTTTCGGACGAAACTCGAGGGGGCGGGTGAGAAGCGCTACATTGAGCGGTTGCGTCACTACGGGGCGGAGGCTGTGGCGCTGGCGGGCTTCATGCGTATCGTGAAGCGTGGGTTGCTGGATGCTTTCCGGGGCAGGATACTGAACATACACCCCGCCCTTCTGCCTGCGTTCCCGGGGCTGGAGTCATGGAAACAGGCGCTTGACTACGGGGCCAAGGTGGCGGGCTGCACGGTGCATCTTGTGGACGAGGGGACAGACACCGGACCGATAGTTGTGCAGCGCGCCGTGCCGGTTCTTGAAGACGACACACCCGAAACGCTTCACGCCCGCATACAGGAACAGGAACACATCGCATACCCGGAGGCCCTTCGCGCTCTTGCCTCGCGCCGGGTCAGAATCGAAGGAAGGCGCGTGCGGATGGGACAGAAGGCCTGAGCGACGGAATCAGCGCTGAGATTCTGTGTGGGTTGCGGTGGTCGTGGAATGTCACGCCACAATGGGACGCTCAATAGGTCCACGGATCGCTCTTCCTGCCCTCGCTTCACCGGCCTTCGTCCGCTGACGCAGGACTACGCCGCGGGTTGGAGCCGGGGCGACTGCGCCCCGGTTCTTCCGGCCTGAGGTCGGGCTGGCTCCAGGAGGTCGTCGCGCTTTGGCGCGGCGGAAGGTCAGTCCCGTTCCGGGTCGGGGCCGGTGCTTTCCGCCAGCCAGGCTTCTTCCGATTCGTGGACGCAGCCGGGGTTGCGGCAGTACTTCACGCGCCTGTCGTATCGGATGGAAATGAACGCCCTGCGGCATGCCCTGCAACGGCGCACGTGCGGACGGGCCACGATAAGGCGCTTCAGCAGCGGGAGCGAATTCGCGCCGTCCGGCGGGAATTCGGCCTGATCGAACTCGGGTTCGGCGAGCCTCTCGCCGGCGATCGGCTTCATCCATTCAGAGCAATCCCAGCCCAGCATCTCCTGCAATCTGGCGATGTCGGGCGCGAAGGAGCGAAGCAGCCGCGCGCGGGTTTGGGGCGGCACCGGATCGTAGTTCTGGGAGAAAATGCTGCGGGGCTCAGGCATGTGCGCGCCGACATCCACTTCCAGGAACCCGTAAACGCGGCGCAGGACGTCGTGGTGCCGTCGCTGCAGGTCTTCGTTCTTGATGCAGAGAACCTGCGATTCAGGGAATACCGACAGGATACGTTCGATCTGAGGCGCGTAGAACCCCCGGTCAACGTAGGAGTGTACGCGGTCCGGGAACGGCCAGACCGCGCGGCGACGGTCCTTCTCGATCCCGATTGCCTGTTCGAACGGCAGTTTCTCCGCGCCGCGCTTGAGTTCCATCTGGTAGTGCGACCACGCGCGGTCAACCGGGTTGCGCAACAGGATGATGAGCTTCATTTCGGGGTTGTAGGCGTGAATGCGCCGGGCCGTTGCCGGCCAGTATGAGTAGGCGGGGGTTGTTTCGCCCGCGAAGCGTTTGCCGTCCATGTCGAAGCACCGGTGATAGATATCGAATGGAGGGGTCTTCCTGGCGAAGAACTCCTCGTGGTCGAAGAAATGGGTCTCGCGCTTGCGCGAGAGGGCGAGTTCCGGATGGCCGCGCAGGAACCCGGTAAGCGCCGTCGTGCCGCCTTTCTGGACTCCGGCTATGCAGAAGGCCGTTTTCACCGCGGCGATTCTCCGGGCTCTGCAAGAAGTGATGCCAGGTCCAGACTCTCAACCAGGCCGCGCAGGCGGGAGACCGCTTCGGCGGCCTGTGTTCCGGTGCGGATGGAGGACGATCCATCAGCCACGGCGGCGAGGATCGAGTCGCTCACCGCCGGGGAGAAGTGGGTGAGGTCTTTGTAGTTCGAGAAGTCGCATACCACGGATGCGTCGGCCTGAAAATCGAAGACACTGATGTTGGGGTGCGATATGAGCTCGGAGATCAGGAACGCCTTGAACGCAAGGACGTCCTCAAGCCAGCCCTTTCGCCGCATGTCTTCCCAGGCAAGAATGGAGTAAGGAGGAAAGAAGACCGCGATATGGACATCCGACGACCGGTTGAGGAGCGGTCGGACGAAGCGTCGGTAGTTCCTTTTCAGAGCGTCCAGGCTGTGGGTTTCCGGCCTGTAGGAACGGTGGAAGGTGCCGCGCCGCCATTCAGCGAGAACCTGTTCGCGTCCGTATGTGTAGCGCCCGCCGGAAAACGCGAGGTTGTCCCAGTCAAAGTGCTCAGGCCACAGCCCGAACGCCCGGCCTATCAGCGTCTTGACCGAGAGAACGGCGGCATCCGGGTCAAGGAGGTATCGGTAGTCGTCCCACGGCGTGTTGTTGTACAGGTGGGCCGGCATCCGGCTCAGTCCTGTATCATTGTCAGAAAACGAGTACACGTCCACGCCCCAGATGATTCGCCGGACCGTCGGCGCCGCAAGGGCAAGAGAGAGGATCGAGGCCTGTTCCTCGATGGTTGCTCCGTTCACGGCAACGTTGGCGGCCATGCCCGGGGAAGAAGCCTCAATCTGCGACGGACGTATGTCGCGCACCATGGATGTGCCTACAACGACTGTTTCGCACGGACGGTGAGAGAGGAGTCCGGGGATTATGGATCGGATTGAGCGGAGGGTGCCCTTCAGGTAAGGCGGGCGACCGTGCCGTCCGTCGCGGTAGTGGAGGAGGGGGTCCACCGCAAAATTGAGCGCTGCTGCGGCGGCCGCCGTACCGAAGGTTACGGCCAGAACAATCGAGAACCACTTGCCGGGCGGCATGGCTTGCCGCACTTCCGAGCCGCAGTCAGGCGTCATTCGTAAACGGTCCAGTTGGACACGGCGGGGCCGGCGGGGCCGTTGGTCATGACAAGTTTGCTGCGCACGACGGTGATGTCAAAGAGCGACGAAGCGCCCGTCCCTATTGTTTCCTCGTAAATCCATACCTCGCTCGCGACGGCTTCGCTCTTGATCGGTTCCTTCCTGGTCGGGGTGCCCCAGCACAGTCCGGCTTCCATCGTATTCATGCCTGCCACAAGACGGCCGGACTTCACGGCTTCCTTGATCTCTTCCGGCCGGTCCTTGTGCGTCCTGCCGTACCAGGACCGCATGCAGTTCCGGTATGTCTCGGCAGGGGTTGTGGCGCAGCCGGCCATGAAGAGCATTGCGAGGCCAATCAGCAAGGCGATTCTCATAGGTTCCTCCCCTACGGGCATGACTTCAACGCGGTGCATTCGTCGTGCGGCAAGGAAACCGTGTGCGGCGTCATGGGGCAAGCAAATAGTGACCTTCCTCACCGGCGACGCAGGCCCGCCTGCAACCTGCCCGTAGTGGTTCTCCCGGCCCGGGGTCGGGCCGGCTCCAGTTGGTCGAGGTGATCGCGGGTTGGAGGGGCGCAGGTCTCTGTGACCGATCGGGCTGATGTCTTCCTGTAACCGCGGCGCGCCAGCCTTCGCTTGCTGTTGACGCGGCGAGCAACGTCTCGTCACGCAGGGCCGCGTTGCCGAGGGGAGGGGCGCGCCCCTGCGTGGCGCGGCTACAGGACTGCAGGTCAATCTGTCGGGGATGGCAAAACGGCGCGCCCCTGCGTGGCGCGGCTACAGAACCCGGTGGGGCGCGGGTTGGAGCGCGGGGCGACCGTGCAGTGGTTCTCCCGGCCCGGGGTCGGGCCGGCTCCATCTGGGAGCGTGGCGACCACGCGGTGCCTTGGAGATGCCGTGCCACCCGAAGGCGGGGGGCTGATACATTTCTTTTACACTTCTGTCATGCGTGGGTGACAAGCCGTCTCGCTCGCTGTGTTTCAGTGACGCCGATGAAAGGGAGAGGCGTCCATGGCAACAGTGATGGCGACGCAGCCCAATCCGCGGTGGCGGCAGGACGCCGATCCGGGTACATTCCACGCGGGGTACGGGCGCGGGCGCTGAAGGGGAGGTGTCCGATGAGTACGGTGTTGAAGAGAGTGGCGGTTGCCGGTCTGGTTCTGCTTGCGGCGGGCGCCGAGGCGGCGAAGACGAAGTCCGCGGACAGCAGCGTGGTGAAGTGCACGGTTGAACTGGACCGGGCATTGCTGACGGCCGGACGGACGCACAAGGCGGTGGTCAGGATATCGCTGGACGCGGACCAGGTTGTGAGGGCGGGTGAGCGTGCGCCTGTGAACCTGGCGGTTGTGCTGGACCGGTCGGGGTCCATGGGCGGCGAGAAGCTGGAGAAGGCCAAGGAAGCCGCAATTGAAGCGCTGCGCCGACTGGATGGGCGGGATATCTTCTCTCTCGTGGTCTACGAAAGCAACGTGGAGACGGTTGTGCCGGCGCAGAGCGCGGCGAATACCGAGTGGATTGAGGCTCGGATCAGGAGCATTCGCACCGGCGGCAGCACGGCGCTGTTCGGCGGGGTAAGCCAGGGCGCCGCCGAAGTCCGCAAAAACCTCGACAAGGAATACGTCAACAGGGTGATTCTGCTCTCCGACGGACTGGCAAACGTCGGGCCGAGATCGCCTGAGGACCTCGGGCGGCTTGGAACTGGCCTGATGAAGGAGGGGATATCCGTAACGACAGTTGGTGTCGGAAAAGACTACAACGAGGACCTGATGGCGAGGCTTGCGCAGAACAGCGACGGCAACACGTACTTCGCGGAATCGAGCCGTGACCTGCCCCGCATATTCAAGGCTGAACTTGGCGACGTCCTCAGCGTTGTGGCCAGGGACGTGAACCTGATCATCGAATGCCCCGAAGGAGTGAGGCCCGTCGGCGTGATAGGGCGGGACGTTTCCGTGCGCGGCCGGACGGTTGAGGTGGCCCTGAACCAGCTCTACGGCGGCCAGAAGAAGTTCGCGCTGCTGGAGGTGGAGATACCGTCCGGTGCGGCCGGCGAAAGCAGGCCGGTGGCATCCGCGATGGTGCGGTATGAGAATCTTGTGAACCAGAAGCGTGAAGAATCGTCGGCCAGCGTCGAGGTGAGTTTCACGGCGGTGGTCGAGGAGGCGGAAAAGTCGGTGAACGCGGAGGTGAAGAAAGACGTTGAACTGAATCTCGCCGCCAGGGCGCAGGATGACGCCATCACTCTGGCCGACCAGGGCAAGGCGGGAGAGGCCGCCCAGGCCCTCAGGCAGGCTGCCGAAAGCCTGAAGAAGACGGCAGAGAAGCTGGACGACAGTGAGCTGGCGGAAAAGGCCCAGGAGGCCGAGAAGCAGGCAGCCGCTATCGAGGCCAACAGCGGGATGACGAGGGAGCAGAGAAAGACACTGAGGGCGGATTCGTACAGGACATACAACCAGCAGTCCGCCCAGTAGGTCCGGCGGTGGCGACGTGATCGCGGTGGGGGTGGCCGCTCTTGGGCCGGCGCGGGGGGGGCTGGGGCCGGGGCGGTCGCGCCCCGGTTCTCCCGGCCCGGGGTCGGGCCGGATCCAGGGAAAAACATCCGGCGCGGTAAACTCGCCGGGGCAGGGATGGGTCGCGGGAAGGCGCCGCGGACTCGCAGGCTCTGCAGCGCGCAAGGAGGAACGGCGTGGGGAAGAGGGCGATAGTTGTTTACTGGCTGATGCTGCTTCTCCCGGCTGCGGCGTTGGCCGTGTGGGCTCTTTTCATGCTTCGGCACGAAGAGGAGCGCGCGGCGGGGCAGGTTGTAGCGGCGGCGCGCCTGAGGGCCGATGCCGGGGCCGACGCGCTACGGTGGCAGGTGGCCATTGCCCAGTCCGAGCTGTCTGGCCTGATGAATTCCGCCCCGGCCGGAGGTGAGGCCGCGTATCTGCTTGAACTGCGGAAGAGGCATGCGCTTGTCAGGAACGTGTTTATCTGGGACGAGGAATCCGGCCTTTTGTATCCGCGGCCGGGCGAATGCAGCGGGGAAGAGTCCAGGTTCATCGCGCGTTACGATGCGCTGTTTTCGGGGCGTGATTCGTGGGATGCCGGAGAGAAAGGCGCGAAGGCCGACACCGTGGGCCGGAATGCCGGCGGGTGGCTTTCCTGGTTCGAGGAGAACCGCCTGTACATGCTGGGGTGGAAGCGCTCCGGCGGGACGGTTTTCGGGATCGAGTTGGACTGGCCGGTGCTCCTGTCGAGGCTTGTTGCAGCCTTCCCTCAGCCTGGAGAGGGGTGGACATGGGAACTGGTTGACGGAGCGGGGTTCCCGATGCACAGGGCAGGCGGGGACGGAGAAGAAGCGAATGCGCCGGCCGCTGACATCGTGGTGACGCTGGACCCGGAGATGCCCCACTGGCGGCTTGTGGCTGGAGCCGGGCCAGGCGCATTCGCTTCTAGGTCGGGTGGGGTCATGGTCGTCGGCGGTCTTATGGTGGCGATTCTCGGGGTGTCCATTGTGCTGGGAGGAGGGCTTCTTGCCTGGCAGGCGTGGCTGCAGCGCAGGGATGCCATGAGAAAGACCAGTTTCGTGTCGAACGTGTCGCACGAGCTCAAGACCCCGTTGACGGCCATACGGATGTATTCCGAGCTGCTGAGCGAAGGTCGCGTGAAGGAAGAGGAGAAGAGAAGGCGGTACCTCGATGTTATTTCCCAGGAGAGCATGCGGCTCACGAGGCTGGTCAACAACGTTCTGGATTTCAGCCGTCTTGAGCAGGGGAGAAAGACCTATTCACCGGAGAACATCGATGTGTGTGAGGCCGCCGGAAGACTGATGCGCGAGCACGAGTGGCGACTGAGGGACGCCGGAATGGAGCCGCGATGGGACGTGAGTGGGGCTGCCATGCGTGTGCGCTTTGACCGTGACGCACTGGAGCAGATATTGCTGAACCTGCTGGACAACGCCGTAAAATACGCGGCGGCGGGCGGCGAGTTCGTTCTGTCGGTGACCAGAGAGGGCGATTCGGTGTTCCTGAGGGCGATGGACCGTGGACCGGGCGTTTCCCGCCAGCACAGGGGAAGGCTGTTTGAAAAGTTCTTCCGTGGAGACGCGTCGCTTTCGGCGCCGAATGCGGGGTGCGGGCTGGGTTTGAGCATAGCCCGTCAGCTTGCACGCGACCTTGGCGGCGATGTCAAGTATGAGCCCCGCGAAGGCGGCGGCAGTTGTTTTGCGCTCGTAATGCCCGTCGCGACGGGTGAGGAAGGAAAAGTGACGGGGGGGCCGGCAGCGTGAGCAAGGTGCGCGTACTGGTTGCCGAGGATGACACGAATATCAGGGACGGCCTCGTGGACACGTTGGTCAGCGACGGGTACGAGGTCGATGCGGCGCGAGACGGCGGCGCTGCCCTGGCCCTCTTCGGGAAGAGGCGGTATGACCTTGTCATACTCGACATCATGATGCCGGAGAAGAGCGGGTATGACGTCTGCCGGGAGATAAGGGCGGTGAACCAGGCGGTGCCGGTGTTGATGCTCACGGCAAAAGGCGAGGAAGCCGACAAGGTGATAGGGCTGCGGCTGGGTGCGGACGACTACGTGAGCAAGCCGTTTGGCGTAAGGGAGCTGCTTGCCCGGATAGCCGCCCTTTTGCGCCGGTCCAGGCTCGTTGAATCTGGCGGGAAGGCGTATGTCGGCGGCGATGACGAGCCATTTGTCTTCGGGCCGGCCACCGTTGATCCGAAGACGTACAGGCTGGCGGCCGGGAGACGGACTCACGAGCTTTCCGAGCGGGAAGTGCGACTTATCAAGCTGTTCAGGGATCATCCTGACGAGGTGCTCAGCAGAGACCGGATTCTCAACGCCGTTTGGGGTGTCGACTACTTCGGAACAACGCGAACGCTGGACCAGCACATTGCCAAACTGAGGAAGAAGCTTGATCCCGGGAAGGGCGCGGCGGACACGATCGAGACAATCCACGGGGTCGGGTACCGTTATCTTGGCAGGCGGCGGATGCCGCTGTAGTCATGGAGAGGATTGAGCGGCTGCTCATAATATGGCGTGTAAACGATGTTTCGAATAAGGCGCATAATTGATGACGTGGCACCGGTCAAGAGGATACAACGTCAACTACCCGATGGGGGAGAAGACCGATTTCCGGACATACCAGCAGACTCTGCGCAAGGCCATCAGGCGCATCGAAACGTTCGGCCCGACGTGGCTGGTGGTGTGTCTGGGGCTCGACACCGCAAATGGGGACCCGACCGGGACCTGGGACTTCAGGGCGAGGGAGTTCTCGGCGATAGGGTCGGATGTTGGCGCCATGAAGCTGCCGACCCTTGTGGTGCAGGAGGGCGGATACAGCAGCCGTTCGATCGGCGCCAATGCGAAGGGTTTCTTCAACGGACTTCTGAAGGGCAGAGGGCACAAGTCGATCGTTGACGCGGCGAACAGCGGGAACGGAAAGCCCGGTGGCATCGTGTGACCTCGCGCCCCGACGGGCTCGCTCCGCCGGATGCGGGAGGTTGGGAGTGCAAGCTTGCTCTGGGGCGATGTGCGCGGAGGCGCGCGGAAGGGTGGGTTGAACATGATCGCGGTTCTGAGAAACAAGAGGATGGCCAGGGGACTTGTTACTGTGTCGATAGGCTTGCTCGGGCTCGTGGACTGGCAGACTGGCCACGAGCTCAACTTCTTCGTCTTCTACTTCATTCCGGTGGCAGCAGCCGCGTGGTACACCGAGTTTGCCTATGCCGTCTGTGCGTCGGTGCTCAGCGCGCTCGTGTGGTTCGGCGCCGATCTGCTGTCCTCGCATGTCTACACGGCCCAAGCCTTTGCCGTATGGAACACGACGATCCGGCTGGTGTCCTTTCTTGCGATAGGAGGGGCTGTATGGAAAATGAGGCAGGCTCTCGACCAGGAGCAGAAGTCTGCTGAAGCACTGCGCCGCGCGTTGTCGGAGGTGAAGCTTCTGGAGTCATTTCTGCCTATCTGTTCCGAGTGCAAGAAGATCAAGAACGAGGATGGCGAATGGCAGCAGATGGAAAGCTACATAGGGCAGCACTCAAACACGCATTTCTCGCACGGCTACTGTCCCGATTGCGCCAAGAGGGCCCTTCGCGAAGCGGGGATGTGAATGTGCGCGGGGGTGGGTGACCTTGTTCGGAAATGAAGCGAGAGGGCGGATGACTGTGTCTGCCGTTGCTTGACTTGAGTTCCGGCCGCAAGCAGGATGGCCGCCGTCGGGGATGGTCGCGGTATGCGGCTTTTTCGTCACAACCCTGAGGCAAGGTTGATTTGAGACTGCGCACGACACTTCACCTCGCATCGTTCTTCCCGATCTTCACTTCCACGCTGTTCATCCTGCACCTGTACCTTGTCAAACTCAGTGTGCCGGACAAGGTGGGGATCGGGACACTGCCGGGCAACGCGGCCATTGCCATGGCGATCTTTTCGCTTCTCACCGGCTGGGCATTCTACCGGGCGGGAACCCGCCTTGCCGGGCAGGTTGGCGAACTCGGGCGCATGGCGGACCGGGTCAAGCGCGGCGACATCAAGTCAATCGGTTCCCCGTTTGGCGGCAAGGGCGAGGTTGCCGAGGCTGCCGGCGTATTGAGTGAGCTCGTCGTGGAGCTGCGGGGGTACGTGGACCTGATCTCGGCGCACGAGAAACTGAGAAGTGAGCTCGATGAGACGCGGGCGGCGCTGGAAAGGTCCCGTGCGAACGCAATTCCGGTTTCCGGCGCCATGGAGCTGCTGCGTCGCGCGGAGCTTGGCATCGTGACCCGTTTGCTGGGCGCCGAGCATGCGCTGGTCTCGTCGCTTCCGGCGGGGGTGTTGAGAGCCGCCTTCGCGGCGGAAGGCGATCGGTTCGGACTGTTGAGCCTGGGCGATGACGCGGGGCAGGAAGTCCGGTTGGCGTTGCGGCGCATTGCGGCCGGTCCGGCCTCCGCGGCGGACGAGGTTTCCGTGAAGGATGCCATCGAGGATGCGGTTGCGTTGTGCAGGTGGAAGTGGGGCAGGGAGCGAGGCGGAGGCATGCCGGTGGCCGTAACCATCAGCGCCTCCGCCGGCGCACACGATGTCCGCGCGGAGCGGACGGGGCTTGTCCAGTTGTTTGCGGCGGTTCTGGTGAACGCGGCGGAGGCAATGGACGGGGGCGGGTCAGTGGCGGTGGCGATAGAATCGGAGTCCGACGGCTGGGTGAACGTTACGGTTTCAGACACGGGTTCCGGCATGAGCGACGCAGTGCGGTTGCGTTGCGTGAGGCCGTTCTTCTCAACGAAGGAGGGGCACCTCGGCATCGGACTCACTGTCGCTGCGCGGCTGGCGGCCA
>Ga0194125_10000477_pt1 | contig 67097 bp, 68 predicted proteins | sample TA2KigC250mmetaG_FD_148626 | JGI IMG/M metagenome (GOLD analysis project Ga0194125, IMG submission 148626) | Freshwater microbial communities from Lake Tanganyika, Tanzania - TA2015034 Kigoma Deep Cast 250m | ecosystem: Environmental > Aquatic > Freshwater > Lake | place: Tanzania: Lake...
CGCCCATCTCGATCAGTACCGCGACCGGTTGCGGTCGCTGATCACCACTAACTTCGAACTGCTACCTGAGTGCTGGCAGAGCCTACCCCCAGCATGAATGCACTCAACTGATTTCCGAGCAGTATACCTCTGAGGTAGCGGCTAACACCCTCATCTGCCTGATCAACCAGGCCAGCTTCCTCTTGGGGCGACAGCTTGAAAACCTCAAGCATCAGTTCTTGCAGGAGGGCGGCTTCACTGAACGTCTCTATCGAGTTCGCATGAAAACACGAGACGCCAGAGGTGATTCTCCATCTCACCAAGCAGATTCATCCGCACAATCCGACCCACTGCCTGTCTGCCCTCGCTGTCAGAAGCCTATGGTACTGCGCACCGCCCGCAAGGGGCCGAGCGCCGGCAAGCCCTTTTGGGGGTGTTCTGCATATCCTGACTGCACTGGGACTCGTCCAGCCAACGAGTCAACTGGCGCGAAGATGCCTCCTTGATGGACACTTGACACCATGCCTCAAACCTCAGAAGCCGCTTTCGAGACCGTCATCGAAACCCACTTGTTGGCCCACGGCTACGCGGCCGTGGATCGCGCCGGCTTCGACCGCGGGCGCGCCATCTTCCCACAAACAGTGTTGGATTTCATCCGCGCGACGCAGCCCAAAGAATGGGCGAAACTGGAGGCGTTGCACGGCGACAACACCGGCGAACAGATCCTGGCCGACCTGTGCAAGTGGCTGGACATCAACGGTAGCCTGGCGACGCTGCGCCACGGCTTCAAGTGCTATGGTCGCACGCTGCGGGTGGCCTTCTTCAAGGCCAGCCACGAGCTGAACCCCGGGCTGGAGGCACGCTACGCGGCCAACCGCCTGGGCATCACCCGCCAACTGCACTTCTCCCCGCGCTCCGAGAAGTCGGTGGATGTCACTCTCAGCCTGAACGGCATCCCCGTCGCCACGCTTGAGCTTAAGAACCCGTTCACCGGCCAGACCGTGGAGCACGCGCTCAAGCAGTATCGGGAGGACCGCGACCCCCGCGAGCCGTTCTTCGAGTTCAAGCGCCGCACCCTGGTACACTTTGCCGTAGACACCGAGGCGGTCTTCATGACCACCCGGCTGGCCGGCGCGGCCTCCCGCTTCCTGCCCTTCAACCGGGGCTGCGACGGCGGCGCGGGCAACCCGCCCGATCCTGCTGGCCGCGCCTATCGCACGGCGTATCTGTGGGAAGAAGCCTTGCAGCGGGACAGCTTTCTGGATCTACTGGCGCGGTTCGTGCATTTGCAGACCGAGGAAAAGCACGACGACCAGGGGCGCAAGGTCAAGGTGGAGGCGATGATCTTCCCGCGTTATCACCAGCTCCAGGCCGTGCGCTCGCTGGTGGCCGCGGCCCGCGCCGATGGCGTGGGGCACAACTACTTGGTGGAACACTCCGCCGGCAGCGGCAAGAGCAACACCATTGGCTGGCTGGCGCACCGGCTGGCCTCGCTGCACGATGCGGCTAACCACCGCGTCTTCGATAGCGTCATCGTGGTCACAGACCGCATCGTGCTCGACCAGCAGTTGCAGGACACGGTCTACCAGTTCGAGCACAAGATGGGCGTGGTGCAGAAGATTGATGCAAGCTCCCGCCAACTGGCCGAGGCGTTGGAGAACGCCGTGCCCATCATCATCACCACGCTCCAGAAATTCCCGTTCGTGTCGAAGCAATTGCTGAAGATGGCCGAGGAGCGCAAAGAAACGGGAACCGGCGTGCTGCCCACGCGCCGCTGCGCAGTGATCATTGACGAGGCGCACAGCTCGCAGGGCGGCGAAGCTGCCACCGACCTCAAAGAGGTGCTGGGCGGCGAGGAGCTGCGCGAAAAAGCCAAACGCCAAGCCGAAGAGGAAGGGCTGGACGACTTGTCCGAGTTGTTCCGCAGCATGGCAAAGCGCGGCCGGCAGGCCAATCTCAGCTTTTTTGCATTCACCGCCACTCCCAAGCACAAGACGCTGGCGGTGTTTGGCCGAAACGGAGAGCCTTTCCATCGCTACACCATGCGCCAGGCCATCGAGGAGGAATTCATCCTCGATGTGCTGAGGCATTACACGACCTACGCCGCCTACTACAAGCTGCTCAAGGCGTGCGAGGATGATCCCAACGTCGAGCGCAAGCAGGCAGCCCGCGCGCTGGCGCGCTTCATGGCGCTGCACCCGCATAACATCGCGCAGAAGACCGAAGTGATGGTGGAGCACTTCCAGGCCGTGACGCGCCACAAGATCGGCGGCCGCGCCAAGGCGATGGTCGTGACGGACTCGCGGCTGGCGGCCGTACGCTACAAACAGAGCTTCGACCGATACATCCGCGAGAAGGGCTACGCGATCAAGACGTTGGTGGCGTTCTCGGGCGTGGTACAGGATGACAAGCTCCCCGATGTCACTTACACCGAAGAAGGCATGAACGGCGGCATCAAGGAGAAAGAGCTGCCGGAGAAATTCGCGACGGGCGAATACCAGGTGTTGCTGGTGGCCGAGAAATACCAGACCGGCTTCGACCAGCCCTTGCTGCACACGATGTACGTGGACAAACGGCTGGCTGGCATCCAGGCGGTGCAAACCCTCTCGCGGCTCAACCGCACCCACCCGCTCAAAGAAGATACTTTCGTCCTGGACTTCGTCAACGATCCGGCCGAGATTCGCGAGGCGTTCAAGGTGTACTATGAGGGGGCGCAGATCGGCGAGGAGGTAGACCCGGCGCGCATGTATGAGATCAAGGGGGAGTTGGACGCGTCGGGCATCTACCTGGCTGAGGAGATCGAGCGTTTCTGCCGGGTCTACTTCATGCCCAAAGAGCGGCAGAGCGCAGCCGATCACCAGGCGATGAACGCCGCGCTCGATCCAGCGGTGCAGCGCTTCCGGGCGCTTCAAGAACGAGACGAACCGGAGGCCGAGCTGTGGCGCGGCAAGCAACAGGCATTCCGCAACCTCTACGGCTTCCTGAGCCAGATCATCCCCTATCAGGACTCCGACCTGGAGCGGCTGTACGTCTTTCTGCGATATCTGGGCGCCAAGTTGCCCCGGCGACGCGGCGGCCCAATCTACCACTTCGATGATGACATACGCCTGGAATACTATCGCTTGCAGAAAATCAGCGAGGGTTCCATTGACTTGAGGCAGGGGTACGCGCAGCGCCTGGATGGTCCGACAGAAGTGGGGAGTGGCCTGGTGCGCGAGCAGCCCATCGCACTCTCGCGATTGATAGACCTTATCAACGAGCAGTTCGGAACAGATTTCAACCAGGCAGATCAACTCTTCTTCGATCAGATCGTGGAAGTTGCCGTGCACGATGAATCACTTCAGCAGGCGGCCGCGGTGAATCCGGCCGACAAGTTCGAGCTGGTCTTCCGGGCCTTACTGGAAACCCTCTTTGTGGAGCGGATGGATCAGAACGAGGAGATCTTCGTCCGGTTCATGAACGATCCTGAGTTTCGCAAGACGATCACCGCTGGACTGGCAGCCGCCGTCTACCAGAAGCTGCACGCATAAAGCCCGACACGACTAATCCCTGGGAAAGCGTCTATCCCCAACGGAGCGATCGTTGTCTCCCCACGGCCGCCGCCCACCGGTCGAGGCCGGCCGATGGGCCATCTATTCATCACACACCCAGACCCGCGGGCGATGAATATCAGCAGGTGCAAACCCGATAGATCGGGTTGGCGCGGCCCCGCGCCAACCGGCTTCAGCCGGTTTGCACCTGCTTAGGCGGCGGTTTCAACCGCCCGGCCGAACCGCCGCGCGAACTACCGCGTCCCGGTCGAGCGGTAGATCAACGACTCGCGGCTGGTGAAGCGATGGCGCGCCCACGTGACCTGGCCGTTCTTGTCCGGCTCGAACATCGGGCCTTTGATGTCGGGCTTGACCATCGCGACCATGATCGGATGGTAGATCGGCACCAGCGCGACATCTTCGACCAGAATCTTCTCGGCCTGCTGATACATCGTGTTCCGCTTCGCCTCATCACCCATCACCGCGCCGGCGTCGCAGAGCAGCTTGTTGAAGTCCTTGCTGTACCAGGTGTGGCGGCCGGGCGCGGCAGACTTGTCGGCAATCTCGCCCTTCTCGCAGCCGCCCCATGGGCTGAGCATGTTGCTGCCGTCCACAAAGTCGTACTCATACGGCACCATCGCGAAGATGAAATCGCCGCTCTTGTTCTTCTTTTGGGCGCGCAGCTTCTCGGTGTAGATACCGTAGTCCAGGTTCTGAATCGTCACATCCACACCGATGTTCTCCTTCAACATGCCCGCGATGGCTTCGGCCGAAGACACCAGGGCCGGGAAGGCGTTGCGCAGATACAAAGTCAGCTTGGGGAAGCCTTTGCCGCCGGGGAAACCGGCCTCTTCCAGCAACTTCGCAGCCAACTTGGGATCATAGTTCTGCACCGCCTTCAGCGTCTTGACGCTCTCGCCGGGGAAGCCAGGCGGGTTCATCGTGTAGGCCGCCACACCTTGATATTGCAGCGGGCCGCCGATCAGCTTGTCGCGATCCACCGCATGGCTGAACGCCTGGCGCACCTTCAGGTTGTCGAACGGCTTGTTCCAGGTGTCGAAGAAGAGGTAGTAGGTCATGAAGTTGGGCCAGGAGATGAGCTGCTTCTTCAACTCCGGGCTTGCCATGATCTGGGCCATGGCCGAAGGCGGCAGGTCCTGCTGATAGCCGCCGCCGATGGCGTCCAGCTCGTTGTTCTGGTAGGCCGGCCAGCGCGTTTCCACCGCCGTGAGGGACACGATGATCTTGTCTATTTGCGGCGGGAAGGGGCCGTTGTACTTGTCGTTGGCGACGAACACCAGCTCTTTGCCTTTAGTGTAGCTTTCCAGCTTGAACGGCCCGCCGAAGACCCAATTGGCCTTGTCGAACGCCCACGAACCATCGTTCAGGCGATCCTTGACGACGTGCTTGGGCACGACCCACAGATCGCCGAAGATCTTGTCCAGGTACGGCGTCGGTTGATCGGTCGTCACGGTGAAGGTGTAGTCATCCACCTTCTTGGCGCCCAACTCCTCGGGTTTCTTCTTGCCGCTAGCGACATCGCCCCAGTTGACGATGTTCGCCATGCTGTAGAACCACTCGAAGTCGTAGTCGGCGCGCGCGTAGCGCTGCAAAGTGAACACGAAGTCGTCGGCTGTGATCGGTTTGCCGTCGCTCCAGACCCTCTTCTTGTCCAGGTAGAAGGTCCAGGTCAAACCATCCTTCGAGGTTTCCCACTTGGTGCAGATGTTCGGCTGCGGCACGTAGTTTTTGTCAGGCCGGATGCAGGAGTCGGCCCAGGCGACATAATCGCCCCAGTTCTCGTCGTAGACGCTGGCATCCCAAGTCATCCACTTGGATTCGGTTTCTGCGTACCGCATCACCTGCCTGGCGAGGGGCGCAGCATCGGCCGGCAGCTTCACGCCGGCGCGATTCACGACGCCCTCAACCTTGGGCGCAGCCGTTGGCTGCGCAGGCGCCTTGGTGGCCGCAGGCTGCTGCGGCGTGGCCGTCGGCGCTGGCGCGGGCTGCGGCGCACAGCCGACCACCAACGCGACGATAGACAGCAACGTCAAAACAACCAGAGCCCTCGAAAACTTGTGGTTCATTGTGCTCTCCTCCAGTGTGTGGGATTCGTGCGTGTGCGCCTCTCGGGGTTACCAGCCCTCCGGCTCGGCTTGATGTGGATGCGTGGTGGAATTCACCTCCCTCTAGTTCTCGCCGATCATCTTGGGGTCCAGGGCATCGCGCAGGCCATCCCCCATCAACGTGAAGCCCAACATCGTCAGCGCGATCATCAGCGCCGGGAACAACGCCAGATGCCAGTAATAGGTCATGTTGGTGATGCCATCCCGGCCCAACATCTGCCCCCAACTGGGCATGGGCGGGTTGATCCCCACGCCGAGAAAGCTGAGCGATGCTTCGGCGAAGATGGAGATCGGAATGCCGAAGGTGAGCGCGATGATGATCGGCGCCAGCGCGTTGGGCAACAGATGCGCCCGGAAGATGCGCCACGGCCCCGCGCCGATCATGCGGCCGGCCTCGATGTATTCCTTCTCACGCAGCGACAGAAATTGGGCGCGCGTCAGCCGCGCCACGCCGATCCAACTCGTCAGACCAATGGCCAGCATCACGTTCCAGAAACCTGCGCCCAACCGGGCCATGATCAGGTATGCAAAGAGCAGCGTCGGGATGGCCGACATGATGTCCACCAGCCGCATGACCAGGAAATCCACCCGCCCCCCACGCCAGCCGGCGACGCCGCCCAGCGGGATGCCGATGGCCAGGGCGATGAATTGGGCCAACAGACCGATGGAGAGAGAGATGCGCGCGCCGTAGACGACGCGGCTGTACAGGTCGCGGCCGTTGAGATCGGTTCCCATCCAAAACTCGCGGCTGGGAAAAGCGCCGACCGGACCGTAAAACCCTTTGTTATAGGGCGTTTTGGCGATCAGCGGCTGCGGCGTGCGGCCAAGGGGGAGCGCAATGAACCAATCGTCGGCGCCAATGGCCGTCACCGCCAACAGGGTGACAATGACCATCCCTATCAGCGCCAGTTTGTTCCTGGCAAACCGGCGCACCGCATCGCGGAAGAGGCTGCGCGGCTGACGCGTGATGTCGCCGCCTGCGTAGTCGAGGGCGCCCCCGGACGGCTCCGTCGTGCGAGTACTGGGATCGCTGTCTTGTTCAGCGTGCATGATAGGCGCCTCGTAGCTCAGTTGTAACGGATGCGCGGATCAACGAGCACGTAGAGCACGTCGGTGATCAGATAGGTGACGGCGATCAACACCGCCCATAGCATCGTCAGGCCGATGATCATGGGATAGTCGCGGTCGAACGTGCTGGTGACCCAAAACTTGCCCAGCCCAGGCACCCGGAAAATCGCCTCGATGAAGATCGAACCGGTAATCAGATCGGGAATGAGAGGACCGAAGACGGTGAGCAGCGGGATCATGGCGTTCTTCAGCACGTGGCGCTGGACGATCCAGCGCTCGCTGAGTCCCTTCGCACGGGCCGTGCGGACATAGTCGGCGCGAATCGCCTCGATCACGCTGGCGCGCGTGTAGCGGGCGATGGTCGCCATGGGCGCCAGCGCATAGGCCATGACCGGCAAGATCCACTGGCGGGGCGAGTCCCAACCGCCCGTCGGCGCCCACTTGAGGGCCAGGGCAAAAATCAGGATGAAGAGGATGCCCCAGACGAAGTGCGGCATGACAAAGCCGAGCGTGGAGAAGAAGGTGATGAAGTAGTCCACCCAACTGTTCTGTTTCAGCGCGGCGATGATGCCCAGCGGCAGGCCGATGGTGAAAGCCACCAGCAACGCCATCAGCCCCAGGTGCATCGTGATCGGCCACGTGCGGCTGATCAGGCCGATCACGGACTCGTCGGGGTGTTTGAACGACATACCGAAGTCCAATCTAACCACGCCCGAGAGCCAGGTAAGGTATTGCTGCCAGACCGGCTTGTCGAGGCCGTAGCGCGCCTTCAACGCCGCGAGCTGCTCGTCCGAAAAGAGGCGCTGGCCATACTTCCACGGCCCGCCGGGCACATCGTGCATGAGGGCAAAGGTGATGATCGAAAGAATGAGCAAGACCGGGATCAACCCGGCCAAGCGCATCAATACATACCGCGCCATCCGTTTCTCCTCTTGTTTGTGTATGGCAAACAGTCAATCGAACCGCAGTAGACAAGCCAGCAGGCAAGACGGCGATGTATTGAGCTGCTGAGGGGCAAAGCCAACCAGACAGGCGATGTGGACAAGCTGAACGATTGGATTATAAGGACATTTGCGAGATTGTCAATCTCCCGGTCGTGCTCAGAACCCGCGCAAGTCGGTGCTGGAGCGTCGCGGTAGGCCCTGTTTGGGTATGCGTCTGAGCCCCACGTACTCCAGGCCGTGCCCCGCGCAGAATGCTCGCTTCTCTGACCGGTCGCCATCCTCCTTCACCAGGTAGATGTCTGGCCGCAGGCGTGCGATCTCTGGCTCGGCGTCCAGCCACCCCCAGCCGGTCGAGATCAGCGCCTGCTTGACGTAGCGAATCGCCTCGACCAGGTAGCGCCGCTCCGCCTGGGGAAACTTCGGCGGCTGGCCCGTCGCCCGGCGCACCAGATCATCCGACCAGAGCAAGACATGGAGGTCGCCCAGCTTGCTGGCTTTCTCCAGGAAGCGCACATGGCGGGAGCAGAGGTTGTCAAAACCCCCGACAGCGATGATGGTAATCATCTGTCACTACCTTAAACGTGACATCGCTCATGGGTTACGCGGTCACGGCCGCCACATCACTCCGATCAATCGCCTGGAGCACAACCCGCGAGGCATCGGATATCTCAATGCCGATGGGTTGACCGTCAGCATCGAACTCGACCACGATCCCCTCGACCGTCTCGACGAAGTGATCCTCATCGCCCTCTCGAAGTATCTTTTCAATAAGTGGGGGCCGACGGGGGTCGCAGACCCCCTGAAAGCAGGCTCGTAGGCGGTCTGTGACCGCCGTTTCCCCGGATTATTGAGAGGATACCTCTCGAATGACCAGATACAAAATGTCATGATTCCGATCGTAATTCACCATCGGTTTGTCCATAGGTCCACCTTCCACTCCTCAACCGTTCCTGGATCTGATCTCTTGTGATAGGGTGGATCGTAATGATCTCGGCCTCTTCTGGCGTCTGATCATAGGCGATCATCATCAAGACCCAGCGCTGTCTATGCAACACCTCCAAGACGGCAATCTGACGCAAGCTATGGTGATTGTAAAATCGCTGCCTGCTCTCGCGATAGATCCGCTCCGGCACTGAATCAGGGATAGCCGGCTGTTGCATCTTGAAGCGTAGATGTTTGCTGGATGTAACCCTCATACGATCTCGCAACGAGTATACTTGCTTGATGCAAATCTGGCGCTACTTCAACGACCCCAGTATAGCACTTCGCCGCGAAAGCGCCAACGCGCCCCATATCTTCGCGATCAAGTGCCAATTGTGACGAACAGTGAATTCGACCAGGCCCGCCGGCTGTGTTCGTCCTCGATCTCCAGATACGCGTACTTCCATTCGACGGGTACGGCAAATCGTGCGGATGTTAGTCGTTGGTGGTCAAAGCTACCCAGGCGTTGTCCCAGGTGGGCTGGCCCGACCAGGCGAACGAATTGGACGGCTGAGGTCTCGATCTTGACATGTGTGCCATCGAAGCGGATCGAGCGGAACTCTGGCCCGCACGAGGCGTAGAAGTTGCCGCGGCGGATGGCGTCCAGGAGGCGCGCCGGTGTGCGCTCGGCCGCGTTGACCATGATCCAGCCGCCGTTCCAGCCGGGATGTTCCGGCCGCAGGTGCGCGTCGTCGGCCGCAAACGCCAGGGTGGCAGGGTTGCGCTGCAACATGGCGCTCCAGTAGACGACGCCATCCCCTTTCCCGTTCAGCCAGCGGCAGACGTGATTGTAGACCTCGACCCCGTCGAAGGCCCAGCGCAGCGCATCATCGAAGGAGTTGCCGGTCCAATGCGGATGCGCCAGGATGGTCAGCGCGCCCTGGTCGCGTAGCGCGGCCAGGGCCGCCGCAAAACCCATCTCGCGCGTGATCCCGGTCAGCTTGCCCAGGCCGACGACGTGATAGCGCGCGCCGGTTTCGTCGTGGCCATCCAACTCGATCCCATCTAGCCACAAGATGTCATCTCGCGGACAGGTCTCGTTGACGGCCGAAGCGACCCAGTGATCGGTCGCGCACAGAAAGTCGAAGCCGGCCGACGCGTACATCTCGGCGGCTTCGGCGCAGGTCTTTCCACCGTCTGAGTTGGTTGTGTGGAGGTGGGTATTGCCCTTGAACCAGCGGCCACCCGTGTCGTAGCGAAAGCGGCGTTCAGTTGAGTTGGTCGTCATCATGTTTTACTTTCTCGCTTTATGGGTCTTAATTCATATGGAAGTAGGTGCTATGACTGTCCTGGAAGCCGAGTTGGTAGAGATCAAAGCGCGTCTCGCCTGGCTGGAGGCGATAGTAGCGCGGTGGGTGTCTATGCTACTCGACACTCACGAATGGAGCCGCCTGCGCTGTGACCTATCTTCTGGACACGGATACCTGCGTCTAATGGCTACGCGGACAATCGGCCGTCCATCATCATCTTGCCGCCGTCGGGCCGGATGCGATCTACATCTCAACTATCACACTCGCAGAGCTGCACTACGGCGCCGAATGCTCGCAGCAAGTGGCTGAGAACCGCCGGGCAATCGATGACTTCTGCAGCGGGCTTCATCTCGTGGGTGGTCAGCACGGATGTCGCGCTGGCCTTCGCCGAGATCAAGGCTCAGCTGCGCCGACAAGGCAGCCTGATCGAGGACTTTGACCTTGTCTTGGCCGCCACAGCGCGCGTCCGTGATCTGATCCTGGTCACCAACAATGCATCCCATTTCGCGCGGATCGCTGGTCTGACTATTGAGAACTGGGCCGAGTCTTAGGGTCGGTAAAAGTATTACTTCCTGCTTTGGCCGGTCTCTGACCGAGCCAACGGCGGAACTTGTCCATCTGCGTGTCCTTACGCCGCTCGCACCTTCACCTGAAATCCTCCCGCCACCGGCGCCTCTGACACCACGTACAGATACCCCCCGCCGCAGCCCGAATACATCGCGCCGGCATAGCGCGCCTGATAGTAGCGCAGGATCGCCATCAAGTCAACCGTGATGGTCGGGTGGCGGACGGTGTGCGGCAGGAGCGCCTCCCAGCACGCCAGGTACTCGTTCATGGACGCGCCGAGCGCCCGGCTATCCATCGCGCAGATCGCATCGTAGCAGTCTTTGCCGCTCTGCCCCAGCCGGCGAACCCATTCGGGATCGAGATTCTTGACGCCGAGGGGGCCGTAGCCGGGGGGCCGTTGCATCACCGGGATTATCCAGATGACGCGTTCCAGCCAGCGCGCAACCGCCGGATCGTTGTTCGATTCGATGTGCGCTGGAAAGTAGCCGCCCTCGTGATCGAAGCGATAATCCAACCGGTTGACGCCAGGGATAGCGGTCGAGCAGGTCGCGGGCCTGACTGATGATGGCGTCATCCAACTCGATGAACTTGTATTCTGCGATGCAGTGGGAAGTAAAGGCCTGCGTAGCGAGGGCGCAGGCGGTCGCCGGGACCGAGCCTTCTCGTTTGCGACGCGTCAGCATACTGTACATTTCGACCATCGTGATCCGCGCCGTTATGATGGCGTGTCCCGCGATCGGCGGCGTTCTGGCGGCCGAAGCTGCGCAATTGCCTGACCAAGCACTTTCATCCCCTCGCTGGCAAAGCGCTGCCGGCCATCGTCGTCGGGCTGATTGCCCGCATCGGGCGGATCAAAGGGCAACGCGTCGCCCTGCCGACGGTCATCGTCCGGCCAGAGACGGCGGATGCCTCGGAAACCGCGCTGCAAGCGACGCTGCTGGCGCGCGTCAAAACGTCCTTAGCCGCCGATGACATGCCGGTGTTCGATGCCGGCTTCAGGATCAAGGCCCTGCAGGCGGCGGGCCTCACCCGCTATGTAGTGCGGTTGGCCGAGAACTTCACCGCCCGGCGCAACACGCTGCCGCCCGCCAAAGGCCCCGCCGCCGAATACGGCGTCCTGGTCCGCCCACTGGCCCGCACCCGCAAAGGCAAGCTGATTCCGGCCACGCCGCCGGATCGCACCGAACGCTGGACCGCAGATGGCCTGGCGTTCCGTGCCGAGTCCTGGGACGACTTGGTGCTGCCGGAGGTCAAAGTCAGCGCCACCGCAGCCACGTTCAACGTCGCGGCGATTTATGCCCCGCGCTTTTGCACGCCCTGGCTGCTGGCGTCACCGGTCAAGCTTACCGGGCCGGCCTGGCGGGGCCTGTATCGGGACCGTTGGCCCGTGGAACAGCTGCCCCTGGCGGGCAAGCAAATGCTCGGTGGGGCGCGCCAGTTTGTCTCTGCGCCCGAGTCGCGCTACCGCCTGCCCGAACTGATTCTGTTAGCGGGCGCAGTGGTGACGTACCTGGCCGCCACCGCCCCCGCCATCCCGCCCGGCTTTTGGGATCGCCACCCCAAACCCACGCCGGGGCGGTTCCGGCGGGGCTTGGCGGGCCGGCCTTTCCCCGAAAGTTACCCCTTGCCAGCACGACTTCGGAAGAAGGCCAGCGTTTTTGCCCATTTGGCGGTCGGGATCCTGGCCCACCGGCGAACCAAACGGGTCGCGACCGCCTGAAAACCGGCCCGGGGAGCTGAAATCGGGCCTTGGACGCCTTCCCAGAAACCACTATGCTGTTTCTGGCGGCTTCCACTTGCGTTGGCCCCGCCCGGTCCAGCGCAGATTGACCGGAAACTAAAGAGTATAGCGTATCACACCTCCTGCGTCAAACGATGCATGGCTGTGGCTGCAAATTCGTCGTCTCAAGAGCAAGAAAATGTGGTACACTGTAGCACGATTGCTCCGCACGAATCAGCACTGGGAACCATCGTCATTCATCACACAAACCAGGAGGCTACCCCATGGACACGCAGAAAAACTTCTTTCAACTGGTGGGCGATTGGCTGGCGGCGTGACAGACCCGCCGCGCGGCAACCGCCCGGCCCCACTCAGACCGCCGTCTGACCGGCTGGCTGCCGACGCGCGGCAACGTGATCTTCACCCTCGCCATGATCAGCCTGCTTGTAGCTGCCCCATCGGTGGGTGCGCTGCCGTTGGGCCGCGCGCCGGCCGCGCCGGAAGCGGCCTCGACGGGCACGATTGCCTACCAGGGCCGGCTGGCGGATGCCACCGGCGCGCCGCTGACCGGCACATACAACATGACGTTCCGCCTGTACACCGGCGCGACCGGCGGGACGCCGCTGTGGAGCGAGCCGTGGACGGGCTCGAACGGCGTGAAGGTGAGCGACGGCCTGTTCAACGTGATGCTGGGCAGCCTCACCCAACTACCAATCTCCCAATTTACCAATTCCCAATCCTTGTTCCTGGACATCACGGTGGGGACGGACGACGAGATGCAGCCGCGCGTGCAGTTGGGCAGCGTGCCGTTCGCAGTGCAGGCGCTCACCGTGCCGGATGGGAGTGTGACGACGGCGAAGATCGCGGATGGCGCGGTGACACAGAAGAAATTTGCCTTAACTGATGGCCTAGGCGTCACAGGCAACCTGACAGTAACCGAGAACATCACTGTGGGTTCAAACTTTGATATGGGCGGAAATAGCTACGGCAAAGTAGTATTTCGGTATTCTACCGGTTTCATTCAACTCAGAAGTGCGAGAAGCGGGCCTACAGGAGGACATGCTTTGGCTATCGATCTGCAAAACAACACCAACAGTGTGTTGGAAATAGTCAGACAAGAAGTAGGTCCTGTCGCAATGATACAGGCCAACGGCAACTTCTGGGCTAGCGGAACAAAGGCAGCGCTCGCACAGACTGACAGTTTTGGCCAGCGCAAGCTTTACGCCGCTGAAGCTCCCGAAGTGCGCTTCTTTGATGAAGGGCTGGCGCGCTTAAGAGGCGGCTTGGCTCGCGTGGGATTGGACCCGATATTCTTAGAAACCATCGAAGGCGACTATCTGATCCACGTCACCCCCTACGGCGACGCCAGCCTCTATGTGGCGGAGGTTGGACAGGATTACTTCGTGGTCAAGGCGCGCGATGGCGATCCGAACGCGGCCTTTGCCTGGCGGTTGAGCGCGACGCGTAAGGGGTATGCCGGGGTGCGGCTGGAAGAAGTCAAGTGAGGGTTGGATTGCAGGGAGCGGGATATGACAACGAATCCACGGGATTGATCGAATCTGTCTCATCGGCGCTGGGATTCGGTCAATCCGGCTGATTCGCTGTCGTATGCGAAGGGGTCTGGATCACGAAGCCGCGAAGCTAACGCGAAGATCACAAAGCACGAAGGTCGCGAAGGCGATCGCCGCGAATCGGTTATTCCAGCGGAGGATGGATCCCGGCCATGATCCAGATGCGGCGGGCCTGTATCAACCAATCGCTGTTCAAGTACAATGTTGCGATGGTGGCCCGGCCACAGGGGGTACGACCGATCATGCGCAGGCCGTCCGCGCTCCACGCGAAATGATCGCGCCAGGCCTGGAGGTGCGGGTTGAACAGCGGTACGCTGGCGCCGCTTTGGAGATCTTGGCCTTCTATGCGAGCGCCCTTGAACTCGTTGCAACGGTAACAGGCCAGGCAGAGGTTGGCGCTATCGGAAGCGCCGCCTGCGATCAGGGGGATGATATGATCCAGCACCATCGCGACGCCCGCCAACTCAGGGCTGCGACAATAGCTGCAACGAGAGCCGGCGCGTGCGGCGATCTGACGGCGCAGTGTGGCGGAGATCTTATGGCGCGTAAGCATGGATGGGGCCCGGCGGCAGCGGTAACGTATGCCCCCGCCACTTCAGAACCGCCAGGGCGTAAGAGCGGCGTAAGACAAACCGGTCAGCCTCGGCCCGTAAGCGCGCCAACTCCTCACGCTCGGCCTCGTTCAACGCGCCGGTTTCGTTTTTACGCAAGAGACGCCGGTGGCGCCGCCATTGATCGGTCGGCAGCGCCGCAGAGGCGATCTCCCATAGCTGCTCGTCACTCGAACTCAACCAGGCGACCAACTCGTTTTGCAGCTCGGCGGGCAGATCATCCACGGTGGGCGGCAGGTTGCCGCGAATGGTTTGTGACGCCACTTCTTCCAACGGACGGCGTAGCACAATCGCCATGCGTTGCAGACGCCGGTACGAATCTTCGGACAGACGGAGTGTTATCGTTTGGAGAGTCATTGCATCCTCCGATAGCCTGTACTCTACTCAGGAATCAGCGTTTTGTCAAGAAGGAATTTTGTGCTAAATCCATCACGCGCACAGCCGCGAAATATGGTGTACTGTCTTTGACGTGCAAACGTTTTGCGCCAATCTTGCATATATTGCCATTTGAACCCCACGCTCAAACCGGAGGATTATCCCATGGACTCGCAGAAAAACCTGTTCATCTTGTTCGGTGAGTGGCTGGCGGCGCGACAGGCTCGCCGCGCGGCGACCGCCCCGCCCCATGCATCCCGCCGCCTGACCAACTGGCTGCCGACGCGTGGCAATGTGATCTTCACCCTGGCGATGATCGCGCTACTCATCGCCGCCCAGTCAGGGGGCGCCCTGCCGGTGGGCCGCGCGCCGGCCGCGCCGGAGGCGGCCTCGACGGGCACGATTGCCTACCAGGGCCGGCTGGCCGATGCAACCGGCGCGCCGCTGACCGGCACGTACAACATGATCTTCCGCCTGTACGACGCCGCGGCCGGCGGGACGCCGCTGTGGGGCGAGCCGTGGACGGGCTCGAACGGCGTGAAGGTGAGCGATGGGCTGTTCAACGTGATGCTGGGCAGCCTCGCCCAACTCCCAATCTCCCAATTTACCAATTCCCAATCCTTGTTCCTGGGCATCACGGTGGGGACGGATGACGAGATGCAGCCGCGGGTGCAGTTGGGGAGCGTGCCGTTCGCGGTGCAGGCGTTGACGGTGCCGGATGGGAGTGTGACGACCGCGAAGATCGCGAATGGAGCGGTGACCTCTGCCAAACTAGCCAGTAGTATCAATGTGCAAAACGATCTCATTGTCAATGGCACATCCTATCTTGCCAAAAAGGCTTCGGCCAGCAATGTACAAGATACAGGCCCTCTCGAAGTTGGTAGCCGAGCTATGTGGACTGCGGGCAAGATCAACGGGACTATTGGGTTCCCCGGGTATGGAATCCAACACGGTCAAATTGCCTGGGTTCCAGGCAGTGGTTTCTATCTGATCGACTCTTCAATAGGCGCTCCGTCGGGTGATTTTGGAACAGGGGGTGCATGAGTGGATTTACACGTAAAAAGCCTGTAGGTAGCCCTACACGACAGCGTGGAGTTGCCGGGCTGCCGGTTTGAAGAACAGCAACTCGCGCACGGACCAGACATGGTCGGTCAAGTCGGCGGCCATGGTCGGCGTGGCCCCCAGCGTGCTGTGGATCGTGCAGAAGTTGTAGACGGTACCCGACCAGAACATCTCACTGCGCAGGCGGGTACAGCCTTGGGCCAGGTGACGGGTACGGCGTGCGAGCGCAGGCAGGCGGGCACGGAAGGTGGCGTTCAAGCGTTCGATGAAGGCGGTGTTGATGCGGCCCAGTTCACATTGACTGAGGGCGATCAATTCATCGACGCGCTCGCGACAGCCATGCACGACGCGGCGCTCGACCGCCGCCAACACCCGCCCACTGTGGTGTTTGACGACCTGCACAATGTGGAGGTCGGCCCAGGGGAGGCGCGGCGGTCGGCCGACCTTGCCACTGCGCACGACATCGGAGAACGCGCGCAGGATGACTTTGGGATAGGCGGCCAAGCCATCGGTAGGACGCGATTACTTCGTGGTCAAGGCGTGCGAGGGTGATCCGAACGTGGCCTTCGCCTGGCGGTTGAGTGCGACGCGCAAGGGATATGCCGGGGTGCGGCTGGAAGAGGTCAAGTGGTGAGCTTTTGGCGCACGAACGTAAGCACCTGGCGGATGGCGTGCTCCGGGTTGGGATCCAGGTGGCTCTCGACCACATTGCCCTCGCTGCCATCGTGAAAGTGCCGGGGGAAGGTCGCCACGTGCCGCCACCAGTCGTGCGGGGCATTGTCGTGGCGGTAGAGGTCGCCAGCCGCAATCAGCCGGCGTTCCCAATGGTAAGAATAGCGGCCGCTGCTGGACAGGAACACATCGAGGAGGGAATGATCCACCAGGTCGAGGCGTAATTTGAGTGGATCGCCGGTCGGCAAACAAAGCACCTGTGCGCTGACGACGATATCGGCGAATTCGGCGGCCGCGATCTCACCCAGCGCGTTGTAGGTCGTTAAGCTGGACATCCAACTCCTCCAGGCGCTCGGTCAGGTTTTCGGCGGCAATCAGGTCTTCCCAGGCCGGATGCTCGACCACGACGCCGTGGGCGATCCTGGCCTCGAGATCGGTCAATGAGGTGGCGCCGTAGCGGCCCAGGATCTCCAGCTTGAGTTGCATGGCCTGCCGTTTCTTGTCGTGCAGATAGCTGACCAATGCCTGGCGGAACAATTCCTCTTCGGGAAGACCCTGCGATGTTGCAATTTTCGTAAGCGTTAGCATGCGTCCCTTCGTCCTTCGTGATCTGCGGGTTGCAATCACAGCAACCATCGGTCATTACGATGCCGAGTATAGCATCAACCATCTACATTCGCAAGGAGAAAACCAACCAGGAAACACCGAGCACGGAGGGCGAGCACGGAGGCATCGCCCCTACAGCGGCCTCGACGGGTACGATCGCCTACCAGGGCCGGCTGGCGGATGCCACCGGCGCGCCGCTGACCGGCACATACAACATGACGTTCCGCCTGTACACCGGCGCGACCGGCGGGACGCCGCTGTGGAGCGAGCAATGGACCGGCACGAATGGGGTGAAGGTGAGCGACGGCCTGTTCAACGTGATGCTGGGCAGCCTCACCCAACTACCAATCTCCCAATTTACCAATTCCCAATCTTTGTTCCTGGACATCACGGTGGGGACGGACGACGAGATGCAGCCGCGCGTGCAGTTGGGCAGCGTGCCGTTCGCGGTGCAGGCGTTGACGGTGCCGGATGGGAGCGTGACGACTGCGAAGATCGCGAATGGCGCAGTCACACAGGCGAAGTTGGGCGCGGATGTGAGTTTGGCGCCGCCGGATGGGAGTGTTACGACCGCGAAGATCGTGAATGGGGCGGTGACACAGGCGAAGTTAGGCGAACAACCCTATTTCTTCCACGGCGCCTTTGCCACCCCAACCGAGTGGATGGCAGACGTTATCTTCAACAGCAACTACGCTCGATTCTGTCAGATCATCGGTCGCACCTTCGCTCGGGCAGATGAACTGCAAAAGCATTATCAGCCTCAACGCGGCGTAGGTTTCCTCTACTCAGGATCGTATTACACTGGCGGCAGATATCATTCAGCAGATACGTATGTTTGGGGTAACGGTGATCCTGGAAACGGCTATAATGTCTGGAAGTATAATGGCGGAAACGGATGTTGCCCGAACGGCGCAGATGTTGGCTGGACGATGGAAACAACAGCTATCATCTGGTGCAGATAGCGCGATGGAGTTTCGAATGTGGCCTTCGCCTGGCGATTGAGCGCGACGCGCAAGGGGTATGCGGGGGTGCGGCTGGAAGATGTCAAGTGAGGGTTGAATTGCAAGGCGCGGAATATGACAACGAATCCACGGGATGGATCGAATCTGTCTCGTCGGCGCTGGAATTCGGTCAATTCGGCTGATTCGTTGTCATAGTCCCGATGTCGGCGGGTGAAGCCCGGCGCGCACCCAGATCGAACGCGCCACCACGATAAGAGGATGGTTGAGATGCAGCGCCTCGATGGTTGCGCGGCCGCATGGCGTCAGGCCGATGACCTGGGCGCCATCCTGGCTCCACGTGAAATGGTCGCGCCACACCTGACGGCGGGGATGGAACAAGGGGACTTCCGCGCCGGTTGCCGGGGTCTGCGCCGCGAAACCGGGCCTGCTTGTAACCGTTGCACGAGGAACAGGCGAAACACAGGTTGTCCACATCCGCCGAGCCGCCCAGGGCGCGTGGGAAGATGTGATCCACTTCACCGGGCAGCCCGTTAAGCCACTCGGAGGTCTGGCAGTATTCGCAGCGGCCTTGCGCCCGCTGGCGGACCAACTCACGCAGCGACTTCGGAATCATCGGTCTCATCATCCGTGGGGACTGCCCCGAACCGCGCGGGACGCACAGGATACCCGCGTTCGGCCAGGATCGCCAACGCTTGGGCGCGGCGGAGGACGGAGCGATGATAGGCAGCCAGCAGGGCGGTCTGTTCGGCCGCCTCCGTTGGGGTCAGCGTGCGCTCGCCAGCGGTATGATTGAGTTGTTGGAGTCGGTGTTGCTGGGCCGGCGCAAGGGAAGGGTGCGTCGTCGCCTGCAAGGCCCGATCGCTCAACAAGCGCATGGCGGCCAGTTCGCCGGCCAGGTCGTCTGGCAAGCCCGCCGGCGCGATCAGCGTCGCGTCGATGGTGTTGGCAAGCACTTCATCCACCGAGCGGTAAGTCAGCTCGGCTGCGCGCTTGAGCTTTGCTATGATCGGAGGCGCCAATCTTACGGTGATCGCTTGTTCTAACATCGCTGCTGCTCCAGACATTGACGATAATACGGAACGAAGTATACCGCAAGCTTGCATGAAAAGCCAATTAGCTTCTCGAAAGGAGTTCCCGATGTCATCCCGACGTTATTTCAACCTGCGCATCCCGTTGCCCAATGGCCTTGGTTGGCTGCGGCGCCTGTTGCCCACCCCCGGCAACGTGATCTTCACGCTGGCGATGATCGTACTGCTGATCGCCGCGCAATCGGCCGGCGCGCGGCCACTGGGCCGCGCGCCGGCCGCGCCCGAGGCGGCCTCGACTGGCACGATCGCGTACCAGGGCCGGCTGGCGGATACGGCCGGCGCGCCGCTGACGGGCACCTACAACATGACCTTCCGCTTCCCAGGCAACACACAGATCATTGATGTTACGGGCTTGTATCTAGAGTATACAGCTCAACCATGAAGCAAGTTCGAAGAGCGCGAAGGCAGTCGCTGCGGATGCGATCTCCGTGCTCTTCGCGCTTCGTGTCTTCGCGTCGCTTCACGTCTCCCGTGATCCAAATCTCCCGCACAATTCTGGAGGGATACCATGAAACACACACAACTCGGTCGCATGTTGGCCGTCGTCGCCAGGATGGTAGTGCGGTGAAGAGGTCTGGATCACGAAGCCGCGCAGCAATCACAAAGATCGCGAAGCACGAAGGACGCGAAGGTGGTCGCCGCGAAGTGCGGCTTCGATCAGGCGGTGGGCAGGCCGAGATGGAGGGCCAGGGCTTGATCTACCCGCGCCATCGTCTGGGGGATCAGGCGTCCCATCTTGCGGATCAGGCGCGTTTGATCCAACGTGCGGATGTGAAACACCAAGGCCACGCCGTCCATCGCGAGGCCCGACTCGGCGGCGGAGATCGTAATCGTGAACAGGAAACGTCCGGCGCGCAGGTTCGAGGTGAGCGGGACGATGGTGACGGTGGGGATGCGTTCGTTAGCCAGATCACACTGCACAACCAGGACGGGCCGCGTGCCGGCCTGCTCGAAGCCGACTACCGGATCGAGGTTTGCCATGAAGACGTCCCCGCATTGGATGCGCATTCAGGCCACGATGCCTTGCTCGGTCCGCAGCAGGGCGGCGTTCTCGGCCGGCAGCCAGACTTCGTCGGCCAACTCATCGGCCAACTCGGAATACATGGCAGCCAGGGCGTCATAGTCCTTGGCAAGTTTCTGTTGTAATGCGCGACGGCGCGCCGCGGTGATATATGCGCGGACGGCTTGACGAACAAAGCTGTCCAGGTTGACGCCCGGCTGGACGCCTTGAATTTCCGTCACCAGCGAGTCTGGCAGCTTGACAAGTGTGTAGTCGGCGAGTAGGGGCATGGTCTGTTACTCCTCCGTCATCGTCAGGCTTTCCTGGCAACCAACTCGCGCAGCAAACTGCGGATGCGATCAAGAACCTGCGGAGTTACCTGACCGAACGTCCTGGTCACGATGGCCTGCGACAAGGTATAGAGCTTATCTACCCGGATCGTGCCCGGATGGTTGAGCTGGCCTTGCTGCAAGTCGCTCGACGCGATGACGAAACTGTAGTCCACCCGCGCCGGATTGGAAGTCATCGCGACCACGACGACGTCCGTTGTGAGGCGATTGTAGGCATCGTTGGATATGACCACGACCGGTCGCTGTTTGTGCGTCGAGAGATCGGTGAATGGGATCGGCACGAGCAGGATGTCACCCTGGCTAGGCATGGTTCCAGTCCTCGTCATCCAGGGGGTTGTCCCAGAAGCTCAAGCTGCTTTCGGCAGCCGCCAGCAAATCATCGAAACGCTCGGCCGGCTCCTCGACGACAAAGACCGTGATGTGCGCGCCGGAAGGAAAAGGGACGCGTAACTCGATGTGCCCGTTCGCTGGCACGCGTAGATCGTATTTCAGGGCTGTTTGCAGCATAGGTATGACCTCTGCCCAATCTGATATGGGCTGATTCTTGACTGGCGCTGGCTTATTCTAGCATGCCGGCCGCAGGCTGGCAAACGCAGAGGGCCAACGGCTGAGATGAGTGAGATCAGCCAAGCGGAAACTAACCAGATGCGCACGATCCTGGCGCGGCGCGGGTTGCGACTGGGGATGATCGTGAAATCCGCGCACATTCATCGCGCGATCGGCCACAAAACGTGGTATACTGCCGTTGTTGCGCAATCGCCTTGCGCCGTTCATGCGGGTGTTGACAATCGAATCCCACACCCAGGCAAGGAGGCCCATCCCATGGATTCGCAAAAGAACTTCTTCCAACTGTTGGGCGATTGGCTGGCAACGCGGCAGACCCGCCGTCGCGAGGCCGCCGCCCAGCCTCGCTCACCCCATCGGCTGTCCGGCTGGCTGCCCTCCCGCGGCAACGTGATCTTTACCCTGCTGATGATCGCGCTGCTGATTGCCGCGCAGACCGTCGGCGCGCTGCCAGCGGGGCGTCCGCAAGGGGGCGACCACAAAGGGATCGCCCCTACGGCCACGTCTACCGGCACGATCGCCTACCAGGGCCGCCTGGCCGACGCCGATGGCAATCCCCTCACGGGCACGTACAACATGATCTTCCGCCTGTACGACGCCGCGACGGGCGGCGTGCCCCTCTGGGAGGAGCAGTGGACCGGCTCGAACGGGGTGAAAGTGAGCGACGGCCTGTTCAACGTGATGCTGGGCAGTCTCGCCCAACTCCCAATCTCCCAATTTACCAATTCCCCGTCCTTGTTCCTGGGCATCACCGTGGGCACGGACGACGAGATGGCCCCGCGCGTGCAGTTGGGCAGCGTGCCGTTCGCGGTGCAGGCGCTTACGGTGCCGGATGGGAGTGTGACGACGGCGAAGATCGCGGATGGCGCGGTGACACAGGCCAAACTGAGTTCCCAACTTACTGTACCCTTTGAAGGCCGACCTGGCAGCTACCCCTATGTCGTGGGGATGTCGCAGTTCTTGCTTACCGCCAGCCATTATTGTGGGGGTACATGCCCACAGAACATCCCGATCCGGACAAGTGCCCGGTGACCGATCTCAACTACCACTTCAATCTGAACATGTTGGCTCACAACGCCGACGGTCACATAGATGCGGCCAACAACATGCCTGGCCGATTTGCCTACGGCTACACATACGCCTACTTCCTGACCAACTCAGGTGCAGCGCGTACTATCAACGTGAGTTTCGGTACTTGCAACGACGTGGGGATCTATGTGCTGACCGGAGCAGTGAACGGCAGGAGTCTGGGAACAGCAGGCGCCAAGCAGTATCATCGTACCCCCGGTAACAGCGATGGCGGATTGGGTTGTCCATGCGCTCACCCTATGGCTTCGATAGCGATTCCGTCCGGAGCTTTTCGCCTGATAATTCTGACGCGCGGCAGCGATTGCACATCCTATCTTGGCTGGCCTGATGGCCCGATCAACTGGATCGCCGATAATAGTCTCAGTGTTGACTGGGATGGTCTGCGTACGTACTTGGCGAGCAATAGATTGGACGGGAGGGTGTTTGGATCACGAAGGACGCAAGGATGGTCGCCGCGGATGCGATCTTCGTGCTCTTCGCGCTTCGTGTCTTCGTGAGCCTTCGCGCCTCCGTGATCCAAACGCCTTCCCAATCAGCCATTCGGTCATTTCAAGGAGTGAGGAACTCCCTATGCTCACATTGACCTTTGCCGGTGACGAGTCGGGCGACGTGAGCTTTGCCTTCGGCAAAGGCGCTTCTCGCTACTTCGTCGTGGCGGCCATCGCAACGGCCGAACCAGACGCGCTGCGCCAGCTTCTCGCAGACGTGCGCCAGGCATCGGGCCTACCGGCCGAGTATGAGTTCAGCTTCAACGCATTGTCGTCGGCGCCGCTGCGGGAGCGTGTGTTTACGGCTTTGGCCGGCGCGGATTTCGAAGTCTGGGCGGTGGTCGTTGACAAGACCGCCTTGCCTGACCCTTTCAAGGTCATGCGCCGGCTGGACTTCTACCTGTACTTCGTGACCGAGCTTATCCGGCTGATTCCAGCAGACAAGCGCGAGGGTGCAACGTTGATCCTGGACGAGTTCGGCTCAGCTACGACCCAGCGGACGGAACTCCGTCGCTTCATGGCTGCGCGGAACATCCCACGCCATTTCAAGCGTATCGTTGTCAGGCGCTCGAGGAGCGAGCCTTTGATTCAGGTCGCGGACCTGGTGGCCGGAGCGATTCTGCGCCGCGACGCGAAAGGCGAGGCTGACGCCTACGACTATGTGGAGAAGAAACTGCGCCAGGTGCTGGAGTTTTGCGGGTGATACAAAAGTAACCCGCCCCGCTAGCCCGATCCTTCGCAAGAGAAGGGGGCAGGCCGCCACACTCGGCGACTTTTCGCGGGGCGGGAGAAAGCCTTGCGGCTTTTTACCGGATCGGAAGGTTCTAACCTTCAGACATACTGTATCAGGAAACTGGCGGTCTGTCAAGAGCAAAATGGGCGAAATCGAGCCAATTCGCTCAACGAATAGCCATCCATCCAACACAAAGGAGAACAAGCTCATGGACACGCAGAAAGGTTTCATCACCCGCTTCGGAGAATGGTGGGATGACAGCAGGCTCATCGCCGCCAGACCGCACCCAGAGAGCGGTCGTCCGGTCGGCTTGCCGGCTGGCTGCCCTCCCGCGGCAACGTGATCTTCACCTTGGCGATGATCGCGCTACTGATCGCCGCGCAATCCGCGGGCGCCTTGCCGTTGGGGCGACCACTTGCCGCGCCGACCGCCGCGTCCACCGGCACGATCGCCTACCAGGGTCGCCTGGCCGATGCTGCCGGCGCGCCCCTGACCGGCACCTACAACATGATCTTCCGGCTCTACGACACCGCGGCCGGCGGAGCACCGTTGTGGGAGGAGCAGTGGACCGGCTCGAACGGCGTCAAGGTCAGCGACGGGCTGTTCAACGTGATGATGGGCAGCCTGACCCCGCTCCCAATCTCCCAATTTACCAACTACCAATCCCTCTTCCTCGGCATCACCGTGGGCACGGACGACGAGATGGCCCCGCGCGTGCAATTGGGCAGTGTGCCGTTCGTGGTCCAGGCGCTCACCGTATCGGATGGAAGTATCACGACCGCGAAGATCGCGGATGGCGCGGTGACACAGGCGAAACTCCTCTTGAATAGCGGCCTGGAAATGTCCGGCGATTTGGAGGTGAGTGGAAACTTAATGTTGGTTCCAGGAAGTAAGCGGATACTCTTCTCCGATCCAGGGAACTACGACTTCAGCATTGTTCACAACGGTGGCTCCTCGCTGGATTTTCGGCTGCCGGAGTATCCAGGTGGTGAAGTGACGGCATTGCGAATCCAAAACGGAGGAGGCGTATCAGTACCTACGGGCGATCTCTACGTACATGGCGAGATAGATTCATCGACCAATGTCTTGCTGCGGTATGCCACAGTGACAACTGATGGCGATGGACGAGCTTCCATCGGTGCATACCTGACCGTGTTGAAACCTGCGCACTTCTGGATGCAGTGTATCTCAAGTGAGCAATACTGGAATGCTGACTACGATTTCAACTACAACCCCACAATCGGACAATTGAGCGGACTATATCCCAACTGCAAAGTAGTCGTGTACTATGTAAATGCCCCCAGTGGGCAGGGGAATCCAGCATCTTCACCGCCAAACTGGTAGCTCGAAGTGGGGGAAAGGGAATTGGCTGAAGTGAGAGTTTGGATCACGAAGCCGCGCGGTGAACGCGAGGGCCTGGATCACGAAGCCGCGAAGTGAACACGAAGATCGCGCAGCACGAAGGACGCGAAGATGGTCGCCGCGAGGCGGGAGCTGCCCCAAACGGTCCGTACCCGGCATCCCTATGTCTGATCGGCGTCGGGGTTTTGCAGCGATTCTTGTGCCAGCCTGGCCAACGCCTCGCCCGCTGTCAAGCATGAAAAGCGGTTAGCGATGTCCTGATAGTACTGGTCATACGTGATGATCGCCTGGCAGCCGTTGTGATACGCAGTGGCAACGTGCGCCTGATCGGAAGCACCTTTCAGGGGGAATCGGCGGCTCAAGATGATACGCTCCATGCGGGTCAGCAAAGGCGCCAGAAGTAGCTCGTGTCCCAACAACTCATGGAAGGCCAGGCGGGTCACGCGCGGCGCTTGCTCGACCGGAAAGTTGCCATAGCAGAAGGCGCACAATTCCTGGAGAGCGTAGATGGAAACCACCGCCTCCAGTCGGCCGGCGTCCAAGGCATCGAACAGCGCTGCTATCTCGGCGTAGCGATCCGGATGGCGCTGTTGGCCGAAGAGGAAGAGGATGACGGCAGTGGTATCCAGGTAGACCTTCACGCTAACGCCGACGTCAGAGGAGAAACCAACTCGCGGGACGGCCTCAACCCCTGCCAGAGCGCGTCAGCCATGAAGTCGGCCAACATCAGCGCCAGCATCGTGACTCCCTGATCTTCCAGCAGGTTGCGCGCTCGCACCTTGGCCTCTTCGGTCGCTGCTAACAGGTCGTCGGCCTGGAGATATTGCAGATAATCGGCTAATCGCTGCATGGTGTGCTGCTCCTTACTCTTACTCTACTCGGGAATCGGCGTTTTGTCAAAGCGCCAGCAACTCCTGGTCGGCAGGCTCAGCCATCGGCGGGCATTCGGTTCAGAGCGATGTAACGCTCGATCTCGGGGCGGTGATCGTCGTAATAGCTGAGCGCATCGAAAATCTGCGCCAGACGCAGGTGGGGCAGCTTGCGGACGATCTCTTCCGGTGCGTCGCCGAACTTCCAGTGCTCGACCACGGCGCGCACCGGCGTGCGTGTGCCCTTGATGATCGGTTCGCCGCCCAGGATGGTTTCCACGTGTGTGACATAGGGGTGGCCGGCCGGCGCAGACGGCATCACCGCCGTGAACTGGGTGGACATCCAATCCCGCAACTGATGGAGTTGGCGCTCCATGAGGCTCAAGCGGCTCACCACCATCTGAACGTCAGCAACCGATTTGGACATCGTGAAGCTCCTGCTGCTTGTGGCTGAAACTCAAAACCGGAAAACGGGTTCGGACCTGCGCCGATACTCTATCAGGAAATCGGAGGGGTACCAAGTGGGAATTTGCAAGGAAAGAAATGCGCGCAAATTCGTCGCGCGATCAGCCACAAAGTGTGGTATGCTGTCGTTAGCGCGCCATCGCTCTGTGCCAATCACTCAGGCATTGACAAGGAGTTGCACAAAGGCGCCCACCCGCACGAGTTGGATCCCATTTTGGCGCAGGAACTCCACGATGTTGGGATCATCGTGCAGGTCTTTGTCTTCGCTGACCAGGTGAGTTGCCTGCCCCAACAGGGCCAACTCGATCAGATAGTTATCTCGAGGATCGCGGCACAGGGTCAGGCGACCAACAGGCTGGACGAAAACGCTGAGGGTGTAGAGGCGTGCGAGCAGTCGCCGCCGCCGACGGGGGGTGACGCCATAGCGACGGGCAAAGCGCGGCCGGCTCAAAACGCGGTGAATCTCGTCCAGATGGCCGCGTGAGGAAATCAGAGCGCACTGTCGGCGGCGAAGCGCAGTGAGCAGGAGGGCGCTGGCGCCAGTCGAAGAGAGCACGCCCCGCACAACAACGTTGGCGTCTACGACGAGACGAAAGAGGGTCGCCTCAGTCGGCATCTACAGCCCATTCGTCCAAGAGCGCGTCGAGCTCGTCGCTTAGCCGGGCGCGCTCGTCCCCCGACAACGACGATGCTTCGGCCAGGGCAGCCTCGACATCGGCCACGATCTCCGCAGGGCTGAACTGAGCGGCGCGGCTGCGAATCACGGCCAGGGTCGCGTCGAAGTGTTCATCCAGGGCGCGCTCCTGGGCCGGCGTCACACGCAGCGGCGGCCGAACCGCGTCCGGAGGCTGTTGGCGCAACCACTGCTGGGCCTGCGCCTGCATGGCAGATACCCGCTCCAGATCTGGCCCGACGGTGGACGCAGCCTGCGGCAACGGCAGGACGACGACCAGCACCTGTTGTCGCTCAGGCAACCCAAGCCCTCGAGCCGGTCGCAGTACGCCATCCTGGTAGGTAGCAGTGACAATTTGACGCAACATAGCACCCTTCACTCTGAATCTCGGTTGATGGGCACACGGTTTTTGCTCGATGCCCAGGCAAGACCTGCACCCGTCGCCACAGAAGGGTTCGACCCTACGCCTGTACTCTACAGGGGAATCGGCATTCTGTCAAGGGGGAATTGTCCTACATTCATCGCGCGATCGGCCACAAAACGTGGTATACTGCCGTTGTTGCGCAATCGCCTTGCGCCGTTCATGCGGGCGTTGACAATCGAATCCCACACCCAGGCAAGGAGGCTCATTCCATGGACACGCAGAAGAACTTCTTCATTCTGTTCGGTGAGTGGCTGCAAGCGCGGCAAGCTCGTCGCCAGGCGTCGCCCCATGATCGGTCGTCCGGTCGGCTTGCCGGCTGGCTGCCCTCCCGCGGCCACGTGATCTTTACCCTGCTGATGATCGCGCTGCTGATTGCCGCGCAGACCGTCGGCGCGCTGCCAGCAGCGCGACCGCAAGGGGTCGCCCCTACGGCTGCGTCCCCCGGCACCATCGCCTACCAGGGCCGGCTGGCGGATGCGGACGGCAACCCGCTGACGGGTACGTACAACGTGATTTAAGAGCTATGCAGGCAACACGGTGCGTTCGATCTCAGCGATCAGAAACGGCAGGTTGGGGCGGGTGAAGCTCAGTTCCGGCGCGGGGATGCGGTGGTGTTTGATATCTGGCGGAATGTGCTTGTGATGCGGGTCGGTGCTGGCCAGCGTCCGATCATGGGGGTGCGGGAAGGAGTCGTACCAGTAGAGTTTGTCCTTGTGGGTGTAACTTGCCGGGCAGTACTGGACAGCGGGGGGGAAGTCGGGCGCATCCGGTGTGGCGTGCGGCCGAGAAACTTCGTAGCCGTAGCCTTCGATCAGGCCCAGCTCGAAGTTGAGAAACTCCTGCACGCAGAGGATGATGGCGTGATCGAACAGGATCAGCCCCTCAACCCGGCCAAACAGGGCGCCAGAGGGCACGTACACCAGCGTAGAGCGGCGGATGCTGGCGTGGCGGGCGGGAAACGAGTAGATAAACGCCTGGTACGCCGCTGGCGATGAAAGCGGGTCAGGCATACGCCAGTTCCAGATTGCTCTTGATCTGGATTGCGATCGGCTGCCGGCTGATGAGCTGCTGGTACTTCTCATCCAGGCTCAGCCAGGTCTTATACAGGGCCAGCCACTCGATGAATTCCATGCGGTATTCGTCCAGCGCGTCGAACTCAGCCAGATCGCCGCGCAACATGGCGCCGTGAAAATCGTGGGATTTCACGCCGAATTTGACCTCGAAGCGGCCCAGAGCCGCTTCCAGCCGGCGAATGTCATTGAGCAGGTCATGGAGAGACATGATACAGCATCTCGCTTTCTGTAGCGATTCTAGCACAGGTCAGATATGCCGTCAATGACAAACTCATCATCTGCCGGCCCGCGTCGGTCGCGGCGAATGAACTCCGCGCACATTCATCGCGCCATCGGCCACAAAACGTGGTATACTGTCGTTGTTGCGCAATCGCCCTGCGCCGTTCACGCGGGCGTTGACAATCGAATCCCACACCCAGGCAAGGAGGCTCATTCCATGGACACGCAGAAGAATCTCTTACCGATTATGCTTATTTCCGGGCATCACTGGACAAATGACGTTTACTGAGATATCCTGGGGTTGCTACAGGATCACAGTGACTCAAGGAGCCCCTTTCCATGCTACACCCCCGAGTTCTGCAAGAACAGATCGCTCGCAGCAACGAGAATGCGCATCGGTTACGCTGTCGCCTCTTGTGCGACTTGGTGGATGAGTTTTGTCCGCCACCGGCTGTGCGTCACGGACCTGGGCGTCCCACCGTCTTCAACGACAGCCTGGTCATGAAGATGGACCTGTTGGGACGCCTCAGCGGTATCCGTGGCGAGACGGAACTGTGGCGCCACTGGACCCGCTTCTATGGCTGGCTGTTGCCGCACTTGCCCAGTCAGTCCTGGCTGTGGCGGCGTCTCGACCAGTTGGCCCCCAAACTGGAGCAGCTACGCCCTTGGAACAATGGCTGCTGGAGCAGTATCGACAGCGCATCGAAACCACCGGCTCACAACTGGTCGACCTGCTGTATATCGAAGACCTGGGCGCCAAGACCGACCGCGGCCTCGCCAAGCGCGTCATTGGTGCTATGACTGCCTTCACGCTCGGCATCTATCTGAACTTCCTGCTGGAACGCGAGCTTCTGGCCGTCAAGTCGCTGTTCGCCTACTTAGCATAATCGGTAGGAGGTATGGTATACTCAGCAAAAACCTGGAGGACTAACCATAACGAGCATTTGGGGTCTCAAATCGCGCAGTTTGATCTCCGTGCCGTTGGATATTCCTGACGTCACGGTCCTCCGCAAGGGGCGGGCCAACTTCGTCGCCATCATCACCAGCCAGCAAGCCGACGGGCACGTGGCCCTCTTGGCGGTCTTGTCCGATCGCCAAAAGGAAACCGTGCGCCAATTTCTGGCAACCATCCCCGCACGCTTGCGACCGACCCTGCACACCGTCTGCACCGATATGTGGGACGGCTCTGGCAACGCCGTCAAAGAATTCGCCGCCGCGCATGAAGACGTGACGCTGGTGGTGGTCATTGATCGGTTCCACGTCGCCAAGCCCTACCGCGACGGCGTCGATCAGCTCCGCCAACGGGACTGCCGGCGCCTCAAGGCGGAATTGCCTGCCGCCGAGTACGCCGAGATCGAGGACGTGATGTGGCCGCTGCGCAAAAACCATGCGGACTTAACGCCGGAGGAACGCCAGCGCCTGCGCCGGCTATTTGGCTATGCCCCCGCCCTGAAGGTGGCCTATACGCTGCGCGAGGAACTCACGGCCATCTTCGAGTTGCCCTTGACTCCGGCGCAGGCCCGCCACCGTCTGCTCAAGTGGGGCGCCAAAGTCCGCCGCAGCGCCCTAACCTGTTTCGACGCCTTCCTCAAAACACTGACCAACTGGCTGGATGAGATTGTCAACTATTTCGCCGCGCGGCGCAGCAGCGGTTTCGTGGAGGGCCTCAACAACAAGATCAAGACCCTGAAGCGGCGTTGCTATGGGATCACGCGCGTGACCCCGCTCTTCCAGCGGCTATACCTGGATCTGGAAGGTTACCGCCGCTTTGCCTAAGCGGAGCACCCCCTATATGTGGCCCTATCCCGCAAAATCCCAAAGAGCCCGGATGACTTGACCGGTGTTCTAGCGCGGTCGCGGCGTGCGTATCAGATGTGGGTCCCGGCAGATGAGCGCGCCGACTGCTGTCTGGAGTGCGGCGAGTGCGAGCCGAAGCGCCCGCAAGGGATCGCAATTGTCGAATGGCTGAAGAAGGCCGATCGTTACTTGACGGCCTTGTGACCTGATCATCCATCGCTTGTACGCGATGAGGAGCGGCGATGTCCGAACCAGCCGATACTCGTTGCCAGGTCTTCATCAGCTACCACGAGGCTGACCGGGCGTGGGTGGATCGTTGGCTGCTGCCGCGGCTGGAACGCCACGGCATCGCCGCGCTGGTGGATTACCGCGATTTCCCTATCGGCGCACCGCGGCTGCAAAACATCGAGCAGGCCGTGGACGGCAGCGCCCGCACCATCGTGGTGTTGTCGCCCGAATGGGTGCAGAGCGAATGGAACGTGTTCGAAGCTCTGCTGGTGCAGACGCAGGACCCTGCCGCGCGACGACGCAAGCTGTTGCCCATCGTGTTGCGCCCCGCAGATCTGCCCCCCTCCCTTTCGGCCTTGGAGAAGCTCGACCTGACTGCCGAACGGCATTGGGAGCAGCAATTTCCGCGGCTGGTCCGCGCCATCCAGGATTCTGTGCCCGTGCGGTTTCCCGTGACCGCGCGCCGGGCTGGGGATGCGACTGCGTGGGCGCAATGGGCGCAACGCTACCGGCGTCCGCTGCGTCGCGGGCTGGCGCTGGTTCTCATCGCCTGGTGTCTGCTCTTTGCGCTGCTCCAATGGCCGCCCTTCCAACCGCGCACCGGCTGGCAGGCGCTCGGCGGTCTGCCCGTGCGGGGCGCGTGGCGACTGGCGCACAGCGGACCGACCCTCCTCATCGGCACCGATACCGATTTCCTCGGCTGCAAGGCGCTCGACACCGGGCTCTGGCGCAGCACGGACGGGGCCAGGAGCTGGGCCGCGATCCCCGCGCCGCTAGAGTTCGAGCGGCCCGGTCAAGGGTGTGTGCTGGCGAGCATCGTGGACTTCGCGTCCACGGATGCCGCGCCGTCGCGCATCTATGGCGCCACTTCGGATGTCGGGCTGCTGGCCAGCGATGACTCTGGCCAGAGTTGGCGCCGGTTCGAGATAGACGCCCTGCCGCAGCGTCTGACGGGTGTGGCTGTCGCGCCGGAAGATCCCGACCGGGTTTTTGTCTCGGCGAGGGAAGGCGGCCTCTACCGTTCGACCGACGCCGGTCGCACCTGGCGCAGGCTCGATGGGGCCGCGACGTGCGGTGCGCGGAGTCTGTCCGCGTCCCTCAGGGTCGGCGCCATCCTGACCGCGGCCGACAGGGTATACATCGGCAGCCCGGACGTTCACGAACGCGACCCGCGGCCGGACGCGGGCCTCTACGTCAGCCACGACGGCGGCGACTGCTGGCAGAGGATCCACGATGCCGAAGGCCGCTATCGCTACCGTGCCCTGGCGGCTGCGCCAAACCCCTCCGACGGGCTGGTGGCCCTGACGTTCGACGCGCACGCGGCGTCTTGCGCGGCAAGCGTCCACCTCTGGCTGCTTCACGCGACCCCCGGACAGCAGCGCATCCTGTGGGAGTCGCGGCACACGGCCGTGGCCCTGGATGTGGTCGCCGCGCCAGCTCCCACCTGGTACGTCGTGACCGACCTGGGCGAGATCTTTCGCGGCGGCCTGACGCAGGCTGGCGGCGAGGCGTTGCCGAGTATCCCGCAATGCGTGCTGTCCTGCGTCACCGACCTGGCATCCGATTTCGAATCCGGCCCACCGCTGCTGTTGGCTCAGGGCCGCGTCTTGCGACTGGGGACCGTGCCGTGGTATCGTCGCGTGTGGCCCTAGCCGGGAACGCGTGAACTCGCGGTGTGGGTGACAGTGCGCGCGCCACGCTGTGCCATATTCGACAACGGGCTTGCCGATTCATCGCCGCTGTGCTACACTGATGGCGTTAGAATGGTAGGAGGCGGCGCGATGCCGTTCCAGGCGAATGAGTTATATGAGATTCAGGATCATATCTTCGAGGGGCTAACGTACCAAGTCTATTTTGCGCTGCAGGAAGCCAGTCAAGATGCGCTGTGGGAGCGGATCTTTGCCGAGGATGACGAGAGGAAAGGCCTATGACATTATCAACAATCTCAGTTCCGGTACCCGAGCCACTCTATCGCCGGCTCGAACGCGTAGCGACTCTAACGCGCCGCTCGATTGCCGACACGTTGGCATCGGCGATCACGGTCGTGTTGCCTTCCGCATCTGATCTACCCGAACCCCTGGCAAACGAGTTGGCGGGTATGACGTGGCTAAGCGATGCCAAACTGCGTGCGGCGACGCGGCCGACGTTCGCACCGCAACAACAGAAGCGGCTCAGCGAGTTGAACGACGCAGCGGATGAACGGCCATTGACTGAAAGCGAGCAGTCTGAACGCGCCCGATTGCTGGCCGAATACGAACGTTCGGTCTTGCGGCGGGCGCAGGCGTTTGCGGTCTTGACTCAACGTGGGCATCGGACGCCCAAGTACGTGGAATTGGCACCAGTGCGATGAGTCCTGCTACGACTCCCAGAGGACTGCGCCAGTGGCTCGCGACGCTTGGCGAGCGGTGTGAGTATTGCCACACATCGGAATGGGTCACGGGCATTCTATTGGAAGTAGATCACATCCTGCCGAGCTCCCAGGGTGGCGAGATTAGCGAGTCGAATCTGTGCCGTGCTTGCTCAACGTGCAACACCAACAAAGGTGATCAGACCTGGGCGGTTGATCCGGCGACTGGTCAGCGGACACCCTTGTTCGATCCGCGTCAGCAGCAATGGGCCGACCATTTTGCGTGGAGCGCGGATGGGGCGCAGATTATGGGACTGACGGCTTGTGGTCGGGCTACTGTTGAAGCGTTGAGCATGAACAATCCGCGCATCGTGCGGGCGCGCCGGTTGTGGGTGGCCACCGGATGGCATCCGCCGGTCGAATGATTGCGGCATTCCAGGCGCGATTTGACTCGCACATTCACTTCTGGAATACTCTTATCGTTGTCCCTGGTATCGGTAATTGTGAGGCCGCGTCGCTCGCCGGTCTCTTCAACGTTTCCTCTTTGATGCGCACGCAGACTCCTCATGGCCCGTGGGCGCTTGTGGCGGTCTGATAGGCTTACTTGATCAGAAGCCAGAGACGCCTGCAGTCGGTATGGTCCCGGACCGCGGAGGTGGACGATGTTGGTCCCGGCCAATTCTCATTGGGACAGAGAGGCGATTCGCGATCTGCTGATGGCGGCGTTCAGCGCCGAGGAATTGACCGCGCTCTGCTTCGACCACTTTCCTCTCGTCTACGAGGACTTTGCGGCTGGCATGAGCAAGGGGCAGATGGTTCAGCGGCTCCTCGACCACTGTGTCCGCCATGATCAGTTAGAGACGCTGCTCGCTTGCGTGCAAGAGCGAAATCCCCAGCAGTACGCAAAGCACGCTGTCCCTCTCGAATCGCAGTCTCAAGCTTCCTCTGCCTATCACCCTTCGGTGTTGCCAGAACTGCCAGATGAGTTGCGCAGCCTGGTGCTGCGTAATCGCGCTCAAGAGCTCACGCTCCTGATGGATCATATCACCACTCATCGGCTGACGACGATCACCGGCATGGGTGGGATCGGCAAGACGACGCTGGTCCGCACACTGGTTGACCTGCGGCCGGCCGACGCGCCTCCTCCGATGTGGGTCAACTGCGCCGATGAGCCGGCCGCGGACCTGGACAGCTTGTTGTGCAAGTTCGCCGGCTATCTGGCCTGGCCCGATCTGCTGGCCTATAGACAGGAGCGCCGGCCGCCCGGCCGTGGCGACATCGCGCGCCTGACCGACCGGCTGCTCGAATCCGCGCTTCTGTGGCTCGTCTTTGATAACCTGGAGAGCGTTCTGCACGCCGAAGGCGGCTTTCGTGATGCCGGGGTGGAGTCTCTTTTCGAGATGCTGTTGGCGCGCCGGCATCAGGCTCATGTCATCATGACCAGCCGCATGTTGCCGGTGTTCTGCAATCCAGGCGTCGCCGCGACCGGCCTCGGCAAGAGCACTCTGGCGCTGAAGGGGTTGTCGCAGGCGGACGGGATTGCTTTGTTGCTCAGCGCGGGCCTGGCGGAAGGGGCTGGCGCCCAGTTGGCAGAGCTGGTGCGGCGCGTGGACGGGCACCCGTTGATGCTGTGGCTGGTGTCGGCCGAAGCGCAGATGTGGGGCGTGGCGAAGCTGCTGGTGGAAAGCGCGGTGTGGCAGACGAGCGACATGGGGAAGTTCGCCCACCAGTTGTTTGCACGGCTGCAACCGGCGGAGCAGCGCCTGCTCACGTTCTTCTCCGTCTTTCGCCAGCCTCAGCCGCCGGCGTTGCTCGTGATGCTGGCCGGGGGCGGCGCTGCGGGCCAGCAGGCGTTCCGGCTTCTGAACCGAAAGTCTCTGCTAAGCGTGTCTCGCAGCGGCGATCCCCCCCTCTATGGTTTACACCCCCTGGTGCGTGAATATGCTGAGTCCGAGCTAGAGCCGGCGCAGCGCAGCCAGGCGCATCTATTGGCCTACGAAACCTATCGGTCCCTCCCTTTGTCCTCTGCTTCTGAATGGCGTGATCTCGACGCCATCAGTCCGTTGCTCGAAGCGCATTATCATGCCGTTCAGGCCGGCGCGCTCGACCGGGCGGCGGCGATTCTATTGGAGTACGCCCTGCCAGACTATCTGGAGCAGTGGGGCGCGCAGGATCGGCTGATCAAGCTGTGTCGCCAGACTTTCGGCGCCGTGCCCAAAGGAGCGTCCTATGCGGACTACCTGCGCGGCGCGGGTTATGACAGGTTGCAGAACCGGGAGGTGGACACCGCGGAACGCGCACGACTGCATCGCCAACTGGGCAAGTGCGCACGTTTCCTGGACGATTATGAACGCGCGCTGGAGTGCTATGAGCAAGGAATTGCCTTGCTCAAACAGAAGCGAGACAACCGAGAAGTGGTTCGTCTCGACCATGAATCGGCCTTTGTCCTTCGACGGTTGGGACGGCGAAGCGAAGCGTTGGAACGGTGCCGGCGCGGGCTGCAAGCCAGCGAAGGAGCGCGTGATCGGGAAGCCAAGATGGACAGGGCCGAATTGCACATGCGGGCTGGAGTCATCCTGCTGGATGATGCGCAGCCCGTATACATTTCTGGCCGTGGTGGATCACGGCAATGGATGGTCAACAAGCGGCATGGACGTGTCGCCCACTGAAAGAGTATACAGCCCGAGCTTGAGGACGTATCCTCATGGGGCCTTTGCCTTCGACGACCATGTCAGTGGGGCTTATCTCACTACCGCCGATCTGGAGCGCGCGTTTCGCGAAATGACGAATCAGAGCGAGAATCCGGTGGATGTCCTATACTTCGATGCCTGCCTGGTCGCAATGATCGAGAACCTGTATCCGCTGCGCAACTCCGTTCGCTATGTCGTCGCGTCGGAGAGCGAGGTTTTCGCGAGCTATCCCTACGACAAGTTTATGTACAGCATCACAGCCGATACCCAACCGGCCGACCTGGCGAGGGCGGTGGTTCAGCAGTATCATGATTCGCTGTCGGGGACGTGCAGATACCCGCGGCAGATGGCAGCCATTGATCTCGCCGAAATGGAGGCAATCGGTCAGGCCGTGCGCAATCTGAAATCCGCACTACAGAGCGTGAGGTATACGTATCGAGACCAGATTAAGGCGAGCTATGACTCTGCCCAGAAGTTCGACTCGAACCTCGATCTGCGCTTGACCAACAGCGACTCGTTCATAGACCTGTATGATTTCGCCCGATGGGTCGCGCAGAGAATCCCTGCTCCGGTCGTGAGTTCAGCAGCCCAGGCCGTGATGGAAGCGATCGGCGATGACCCCGGCAGCCAGGCGATTCTGGCAGAGCAACACCTGAGCGACATCTACTGGCAAAACGGGGCATACTGGAACCTGGAGAATGCCCACGGCATCTCCATCTACATGCCTTTGGGGGAAAGGGACTGGCTGCTCGACTTCTACGACAAGCAGGAGCTGTCATTTGTGACTGATACGGGCTGGGATGACCTGGTTCGGAGTCTGGTGGACATACTCAAACCACCAGCAGGCCCGACGCCCGTGCCTGTGGACCCCGCCAATCGTCCCGGTCCGCTCTTCTTGTGCGCCGACCGGATCTATGCGCCGCTCATCCTGAAGTGATGAAATCGTGTTCGCTGCTCGAGATGATCACTCCCCAGGCTGCAGCGCGACATCGAACTTCCCGGTGCGGTTGAAGCTCACGCGGCCGCCGCTCGGCCGGAGACCCCTGACGACGTAGTAGTAGCTCGCCTCCCCACCGCCGATGGCGCCCGCATCGGTGCAGGTGATCGTGTCGCCGTTTTGCGTGCAGCCCGGCGCCGGCGGCAGGCCGCTGGCGATCAGCGTCGCGGGCGGGCCGCCGGCCGCGAAATAGGGCGCGGTGTGTCGCCATACTTCGTAGCCGGTGTAGCGGTCCTGATGTTGCCACGAGAGGATCACATCGCCGGCCTGCCGGCCGGCGGAGACCAGGCGCGGGGCGGCGATGGTGAGCTGGGCGCCCTGGCCCACGGACGGCTGCTCGGTCACCACCGTGCCCGTGACGGTCGCCAGCAGCGTCTGGCTTACCGCCACCGTGGCCGATCCCTCGCTCAGCGGCAGCAGCCGGACGTAGGCCAACACGCCGCTCCCCGTCACGCCCACGTCGCTCCCGTGGGAATAGCCGCCGACCATCCACTCTCCGCCAGCGCCGAGCGGCCCCAGGCTGCCCGGCGTGCGGCCGGTCGAGCCGAGGAACTCCCCAGCGGTCACGGCTTCAAGCTCGATCGCAGCAGGGTCGAAGCGGAGGAGCAATTCCCAGCCTCCCAGGCTTTCCGCGGCCGCCGCCTGGATCGTCAAGGTGAGCGCCTCGCCCGCGACCGCGGTCGCGGACGCGGGGACCAGGCTCACGCTGGCCGTGGCTGCGGGGGCCGCGCGTGCGCCGGCCAGCCGCGCCCCCGGTTCGCTGGCCCGCCACGATGCGGCGACAACCAGCACGGCCGCCGTCAGAACGATAACGGCGAGAGAGAAAGCGAGACGGATGCGAGTGTTCATGCGCTGACTCCGGCATCTGATTCTGGGCTCTATGCCCACTCGCTGTACATTGTACCACACTTTTCCCAAACCGGGTCCGCCCCAAAACCCTCCCTCATTTGCCAATCATCCTTCTTTCTGCTAAGATAGCCTTTGGATTCGGGGGGTGAACTCACCCCCCGTCGTCTTGCTTGGGAACCAATGGTAGAGTCCGAGAGTCTGTTCGTACAAGAGGCTCTACAGGAGGACAAGATGCAATTCAATGTCGTGATCGAGCAAGATGAAGACGGCCGCTATGTCGCCGAGTGTTTGGACCTTCCTGGTTGTCTTTCGGAAGGTGAAACCATGAAAGGGGCGTTGGAGAACATCAGTGAGGCGATCGTCGGCTGTCTGAAGTCGCGCCTCGAATCGCTGTTGCAAGAACAACGGCTCTGGCTCGGGGCGCCCACGGGGGCAAAGTAGCCGTGCAGATGGATATGGGTGGGGCGCTCCGTTATGCCTAGAACACCGGTCAAGTCATCCGCCACGGGCGACCGAGGCTTCGTCGTGAGCTCAGCCGAACGGTCGCTGCAACGCTGGCGAAGGCGCCCTGCGGTGACGAGAGCCAGCCGACGCCGAGCCTGTCCTGAGCTTGCCGAAGGATCGGCTGTGCAGTGGTGGCAGCGGTTTTCAACCGCCCGACCGGCGGGCTTGGCATTCCTTGACCGACGTTCTAGACTGCCCCGAGCGCGGGGAGATAAACATGTGCGGGCTTTCCAAAGAGCCGGCTGGCGTCTGAATCATATTGAGGGCAGCCACCATATCCTCGTGAAGCAAGGCAGTGATATGCACCTCTCGATTCGGGTGCACAAGGGGCGTGATCTGGGTGTCGGGCTGTTACACAAGCTCGTTGCGAAAGCTGGTCTGACGGATGACGAGTACATCGAGTTTTTCTACAGATAGACGATCGGGCATGACCCGTTCTCAACAAATCCAACGCTGGCGGCGCTATCGCCGCGCGACCGGCGGCCCGCACATCGGCCGCTGGATCGTGCGCCTGGGCGTCGGTTTTCTTCTGGTCAACCTGGCAATCGTCCTCAGCGTCGTGTTCGGGGCGGCGGCCGCCGCGGGCAGCGTCTACGCGTACTTCGCCCAGGGCCTGCCCGACCCTAGCGCCATCCAAACCGAACAGGCGATCTACGAAACGGTCAAGATCTACGATCGCACGGGCCAACACCTGCTGTACGAGTCCATTGACCCGCGGCCGTTTCGCGGCGACCGCACCTATCTGCCGATCAACCAGATTTCCGAACAGTTGCGCAACGCGACGGTCGCGCTGGAGGATCGTACCTTCTACACCAACATCGGCGTGAATCCCGAAGGTCTGGCCCGCGCGCTCGTCTCCAACCTGCGTGGCCAGGATGTGCAGGGCGGCAGCTCGATCACTCAGCAGTTGGTCAAGAACATCCTGATTGCCCCCCAGGAACGCTACCAGATCTCCTATGCCCGCAAGATCAAAGAGGCCATCATGGCCATCGAGATCACCCGCAAGTACCCGGGACGAGAAGGCAAGGATCAAATCCTGGAGTGGTATCTGAACTATAACTTCTATGGCAATGCAGCCTATGGCGTCGAGGCCGCGGCGCGCGTTTACTACGACAAGCCAGTGGCCGATCTGACATTGGACGAGGTGGCCGTGTTGTCGGCCGTGCCGCAGTATCCGGGCCTGAATCCGATCCAGTCTCCGGCCGACGCGTATCGCCGGCAGCGCAAGGTGCTGACCGCCATGCAGGAGGCCGGCTATCTGACGCAGGCACAGGTGGATGGGGCGAAACGCTACTTCAACACGCGGCTGCTCAATAGCCTGGTGGAACGCGGATCGCTCAGCCAGAGCGACCTGCCCCTGGTGGCCATCGGCGATAAGCCGGCCACCGCGCGGGCGCTCAATGCGATGGTCAAGGCGGATTTGCTGGCGCAGAGCGAGGCGGATGCGGCCAAGAAGCTGCCGGGCTCGCTGTGGCAATACGTGCGCGAGAGAGCCGATGAACGCTTCGAGGTGCCGGCCGACGCGCCGCATTTCGCCCTCTATGTCCTGCAGCAGTTGCAGAACAAATATAACACTCCCGAAAACCCTTACTTCATCTGGGAGCATGGTCTGCGGGTCTATACTACGCTGGATTGGGACTTGCAGCGTCACGCGGAATGCGCCGCGCGCAGCCATATCGCCTCGCTGCAGCAACGGCCGCCCAAGCCGTGCCAGCCCGGCCTGGAGAACTTCCTGCCGATCCCGCTCATCAGCCAGGGTCATGAGTTCGACCACGAGGTTACGAACGCCTCGGTGGTCGCCATCCGTCCCAATACCGGCGAGGTGCTGGTGATGGTCGGCAGCCTGGACTACTTCGACAAGAGCATCGATGGCCAGGTGAACGTCGCGTTGGCATCTCGACAGCCTGGCTCGTCCTTCAAGCCCTACACGTACCTGACCGCCTTCGAGACCGGACGCTTTTCGCCTTCGACCATGATCATGGATGTGCGGACGGTCTTTCCCGACCCCGGCAATCCGCCCTATGTGCCGGAGAACTACAGCCGCATGTATCGCGGACCGCAGATGGCGCGCTGGGCGCTGCAACGCTCGCTCAACATCCCGGCGGTCTGGTTGATGGATCAGGTGGGCATCGCCAACGTCATCAAGACCGCGCGCCGGCTGGGTGTGAACAGCCTCAACCGGGAGCTGAACACCTACGGCCTCAGCCTGACCTTGGGCGGCGGCGAGGTGGCGCTGCTCGATCACACCTATGCCTTCGGCGTTTTCGCCAACGGCGGCGTGATGGCCGGCCAGCCGACGTCAACGGCGCGGCAGCGTCCGGGCTATCGCAAGCTCGATCCGGTCTTCATCTTGCAGGTGCAAGACAAAGACGGTCGCGTCCTGAATCAGTATACGCGGCCCACCACCGAACGGGTTGTGGAGCCGGCGCTGAACTACATGCTGATTGACGTGATGACCGACCATAACTCGCGGCTGGGAGCGTTCGGCGCCGCGGCCCAATATCTGATCCTGCCTGACCGGCCCGTGGCCGCGAAGACCGGGACGACCGATCGTTTCGTGGACGGTTGGGCATTGGGCTTCACGCCCCAATTGGTCGTGGGCGTCTGGACCGGCAACAGTGACAACAAGCCGATGAAGTATTCGGATGGCTCGCTGACGGCCGCGCCGATCTTCAACGCGGTCCTGAAGCAGGGGATGGAGGGCGCGCCGGTGCTCAAGTGGGAGCAGCCACCAGGTCTCGAGCGCGTGCAAGTATGTGTGCCGTCGGGTCTGTTGCCCACGCCCGAGTGCAAGCAGACCACCACCGACCTGTTCCTGGCGGGCAAGGCGCCCAAGCAAAAGGACACCTTCTACCAGGCTGTCGAGGTGAACAAGGCCAATGACAAGCGTGCATCGGCCTGCACGCCGCCCGACTTGGTGGAAAGGCGGATCTACCAGGTCTATCCGCCCTCGGCAGCCGACTACGTGCGCGCGAACGGCATCCCGCAACCGCCGACCGAGATTGACGGCCCATGCGGCGCGGCCGAGGTGGTTGGCGATGTGGCCATCGGCAGCCCACTGATCGGCGCGCGGCTCAAGGGCAAGGTCGCGATCAGCGGCAATGCGCGCGGCCATGACTTTCGCACCTACAAAGTCGAGATCGCATCCGAGGCTAAGCCGGATCAGTGGATCCCCATCGGGTCTGAGCACGGCCACCAGGTCACCAATGGCCAACTGGAAACCTGGGATACGACCGGTTTCGAGGGGCTATACACGCTGCGCCTGGTCGTCATGCAGCACAATGGCGGCGTGCAGACCAACGAAATCCGCGTGGTGGTGGACAACACCCCGCCCAAGGTGCGCATCGTGCACCCAGATCCCGATCGCCGCTACATCATGGAGGACGACGAACTGGTCAGCATCACCGCCGATGCCCAGGATACCTGGGAGATGGATCGCGTTGAGTTCTACTTCGATGGCAACAAGCTCGGCGAGAGCACGGTGGCGCCCTACAGCATCCGGTGGACCATCACGATGTCGGATGTGATGCCGGTTTTTGCAGGGCCCACTATCACCGAGACGCGCGCGATCACCCTGCCGGATGGCGCGATCGTGCAGAAGATCGTGACCGTGCGCGAGGTGAAGATCGAGGAATACGTCAAGCCCGATGGGACTAAGGCTCAGCGGCAGATCTTGCTCAGCGATGTGGCTCCCGGCGCCATTCTCGATGCGGGCGTGCTGACCGAGACTCACACGATCTATGTGCGCGCTTTCGATCGCGCCGGCAACTGGGCTGAGAGCGAGCCGGTGCGCATTCTGGTGGGCCACAAGCCGAAGGACAAAGAGAAGCCGAAGACGGGCGTGCTGTGGCCGGAGATCACGGCAGTCGCGCTGGCGCCGCGGCCAGGAGATCACCCACCGGCCGCAGCCGACCGGTCGCGGCCGTCGTGCGCTATCGGGCGGTTAGAAACCGCTGCAACCAGCGCAAAGCCGATCTTCGTCGGCTGAATCCAGTCGCCGCAGGGCGACTTTGCAGAGGTGGCAGCGACCTCGGTCGCCCGTGACGGATTACTTGACCGGTGCTCTAGTGGCGTCATCGCGAGTGCAGCGAAGCAGCGTCTCGGCGTTACACCAATCTACCAATCCACCAACCTACCATCTCCCAACCGCCATGCCGCACATCTTGATCACCAACGATGATGGATTCGAGGCTCCTGCGCTGAGCGCCCTGGCCCGCGCGTTGCGCGAATTGGGGTCTGTCACCGTCTTTGCGCCCGACCATAACTGGTCTGCCGCGGGGCACACCAAAACGATGCACAAGCCGCTGCGCATCAGCCAGGGGCCGCCCCTCGACGGCGCGCCGCTTCTTGTCACCACTGGCACGCCGTCTGATTGCGTGGGGTTGGCGCTGCTGGGGATCGTGCCGGAGCGGCCCGACCTGGTAGTGTCTGGCATCAACCAGGGTTCCAACATGGGGCACGATGTGACCTATTCGGGCACATTGGCCGCGGCGATGGAAGCCACGGTATATGGCATTCCGGCCATTGCCGCCTCGCAAGAGCTGGGCGACGGGTGGTCGGGGGATTGGAGTTTCGCAGCGGGCGTGATCGCGACGCTGGCCCGCCAGACGCTGGCCCATGGCTTGCCGCACAACTGCTTCTTGAACGTCAATTTCCCCGCGCTCCCGGCAGACCAGGTGCGCGGCATCCAGGTGACACGGTTGGGCCAGCGCGTCTATCGCGATGTGTTGATCAAGCGGCTGGACCCCAAAGGCCGGCCGTATTACTGGATCGGCGGCGATCCGCCGGCCGGCGAGCCGGAGCAGGGCACAGACATCGGCGCGCTCGCGCACGGGTATATCTCGGTGACGCCGCTGAATCTGGACATGACCGACCAGGCGCAGTTGGCGATGATGAGCCGATGGTCGCTTGACCTGCAAATCCTTGAAACCCGCCAAGTGCCAGGCACTTCTGAAGTGCCTGGCACTTGGCGGGCATTTTCTGAACAGTCTTAATCGAAACAGGAGGACTTCATGACCACACTGGCGTACTTTGAGGGCAAGATCGTGCCGATAGACCAGGCGAAGCTCAGCATCCGAGCGCACGTCGTCAACTACGGCACCGGCGTCTTCGAGGGCATCCGGGCATACTGGAATGCCGATCACGAGCAGCTCTACGTCTTTCGCCTGCAAGAGCACTACCAGCGCCTGGTGCAGGGCGCGCGCGTGTTGCGCATGCAGTTGAGCCTGGATGCCGCTCAGATGAGCGATCTGACCCTGGAACTGCTCCGCCGCGAGGGTTTTCGCACCGATGTCTACATTCGGCCGCTGGCCTACAAGGCCAACGAGATCATCGGCGTGCGCCTGCACAACCTGCGCGATGAGTTCTGCGTCTGGTGTGTGCCCTTCGGCAAGTACATCGAGAAACAGGACGGCGCAAAGGTCTGCATCTCCTCGTGGCGGCGCAACGATGACAACGCTATTCCGCCGCGCGGCAAGGTCGCTGGCGCGTACGTCAACTCCGCTCTGATCAAGACGGATGCGCAACTCAACGGCTTCGATGAGGCGATCGTCCTCAACGCCGATGGGCACGTCTCGGAAGGAAGCGCCGAGAATTTCTTCATGGTGCGCGGGGGCAAGTTGATCACACCGCCGGTCACAGCCAATATCCTGGAGGGCATCACTCGCCAGACGGTCATGCTGCTGGCCAGAGAGGAGCTGGGTCTGGAGACCGTCGAACGCGAGATTGACCGCACAGAGCTGTACATGGCCGACGAAGCGTTCTTCTGCGGCACAGGCGTCGAGATCACGCCCATCGGCTCGATAGACCACCTGCCTTTGGGCGGGGGCGGCGTCGGCCCGATCACCCGGCGGGTGCGCGATCTTTACTTCGGCGTGGTATGCGGCGACGTGGAGAAGTATCGGCATTGGTGTGCGCCGGTGTATCGTCAGTAGGTCGGGAAGCAAGTAGACAAGGAAACCAGCAGAGAGTAGACATAAGCAAGCAGGGCGCTGGATGCCGGGTTGGTGTGTCTGCTTCTTGGCTGACTGCCCGTTCACGCCATGACCTTCAAGCCTGTTCCCCGTCTTGATCGTTGGTTTGCATTGCTGGTCATCCTGGCCGTGCTCGGCCTGGATGGGGTGGCAGCGCGGGCGGTGATGGGCCGGCCGGTGGATGGCGGCAGTTTCTTGCTGGCCTTGTGGGTGCTAGGCAGCCTGCTGGTCGTGGTTTACCTGGCCTATCGCACCTTTTGTGCGTTCACGCTGGAGTATTGGGTTGATCGTGATGGTGTGACGCTGGTGTGGGGCTTCACTCGCCAGTTCGTGCCGATGGCTGAGATTCAGCGTGTTCAACGCGGAGACGCCGCGGTGCGCCTGAAGCAGGTGCGGCCCTGGCACTGGCCCTATCCAGAGCGCCGGCGACGCTGGGGCGTGCAGGCCGGCGTAATCAACGCCTACGCCACGCTTCCGTTGCCAGAGCAGACGATCCTGGCGACGGCGGACGAGGCCTATGGCCTTTCGCCGGCCGAGACCGATCGGTTCTTGGCGGCCCTGCAGGCGCGCCATTCCCTGGGTCCGGTGCGATCGCGGCGCACAGAGTTGCGTTATCCGCCGCTCTGGACGTGGCCCTTGTGGCGCGATCGCAGCGCCCTCTTTCTGATTGGCGCGGGGCTGCTGGGCGTGCTGCTGATCTTCGGTATGTTGTGTTTTCGCTATCCGGTCTTGTCGGCGGACCTGCCGCTGCACTTCGATGTAAATGGTATTCCCGACCGCATCGCGCCGAAGTCGGGGCTTTTCGCCCTGCCCATCATCGGGCTGCTGACGTGGACTGTGAACCTCGCGCTCGGCGTCTGGCTCTATCGCCGCGTTCAGCCGCAAGGCGCCTACCTGTTGTGGGGCGGCGCTCTTGCAGTGCAAGGGATCGCCGGGCTGGCGCTGTTCAACCTGATGCGGTGGTAATGGAGAATATTACACTTCTGTTCTGAGAGTATCATCATGTCAGAGGCAAATCAACCCGAACCCCTTCTGAGCATCATCATCCCGGCGTACAACGAGGCGAGCCGGCTGCCGAAGTCGTTGGATCAGATCGTACAGTTCATCCAGCAACAGACTGCGGCGATGGAGGTGCTGGTGGTGGAAAACGGCAGCGTTGATCGCACCACGGAGGTCGCGGAGCGTTACGCAGCCAGGTATTCGTTCATTCACGTGCTCCACAGTCAGAAGGGGAAGGGCGCGGCCGTGAAGGCCGGCATGTTGGCCGGCCGCGGGCGGTATCTGTTCATCTGCGATTCCGATCTCTCGATGCCCATTGAAGAGGTGAGCAAGTTCTTGCCGCCCCTCTTGACAGACCACGATGTGGCCATCGCCTCGCGCGAGGGACCGGGCGCGCGGCGCTACGGCGAGCCGGCCTATCGTCACCTGATGGGGCGCATCTTCAATTTCATCGTGCGCGTGTTGGCCATCCCCGGTTTTCAAGACACCCAATGCGGCTTCAAGAGTTTTCGCCGCGCAGTCGCACGCGATGTCTTTCCCTCCCTGACGATGACCGGCTGGGCGTTCGACGTGGAGGCGCTGTTCATCGCGCTGCGTCGCGGCTACAAGATCGTCGCCGTGCCGATCAACTGGTACTTCGACGCTGACAGCCGCGTCGACCCCATTCCAGATACCTACCGCATGGTGCGCGATGTGTTGCGCATCCGGCTGAATGGCTGGCGAGGGGTGTACGACCGAGGACGATAGCGCGGCCTCTGGCCACGGCCAGTGAAAACGGGACGCGGACACCCGTCTACAGCGTCGGGTGCACGGCAAGCGCGGACGAGCGCTGATGGTTTGTCTTCTCCGCGTTTTTCCGCGTTCATCCGCGTCCTATTTTCAGGACAGCCGCGGAGGTGAGCTGTGCGTCTGCGATCATTCCTCCTGCGTGGTTTGCGCGTGCCGGCCACCGTGTTGGCGCTGCTCGTTCTGTCTGGCGGGCTGCCGCTGGGCAGTGGGCAGCCCCTGGCGGCCAGCCCTGGTCAGCCCCAAACCGACCAGACCGGCTGGTTCCCGTTCGTCCTGCCCTGGGACGACGCCGCGCCGACCCTGACCGACGCCTCGGACCTGCTGCTCGACGCGGCCGGTCAGGATCCGGCCAGTTTGATTGACGTCCGCGGCCGCGTCGTGACCACGGCCGACGGCCATTTCGCGTTCAGCAACACCGGCCGCCGGGCGCGCTTCTGGGGTACGAACCTCACCTTCAGCGCGGCGTTTCCGCCTTCGCCCGATTACCCGCCGGCCCCAGGCGAGTTCGGCGACGTGCACGCGGCCGAAAAACTGGCCAGCCGGCTCGCCAAACTCGGTTTCAACGCGGTCCGCCTGCACCACATGGATCACAGTGGCCGGCCCGCGGGCATCTGGCTCGACCCCTGGCAGGATACCCTGGCGCTTGACCCGGTGCAGTTGGGTCGGCTCGACTATCTGATCTATCAGCTCCGGCGCCACGCCATCTACGTGGACCTCAACCTGCACGTCAGCCGCCAGTTCACGCTCAACGACGGCGTGACCGATGCGGATCGGTTTGACCAAACCCACAGCCCTTACAACCAGGGCGCCACCCTCTTCGACCCGGTGATGATCGCGCTCCAGCAGCGTTACGTGGGGCAACTGCTCGCTCACGTCAATCCGTACACCGGCCTGGCCTACCGGGACGACCCGGCCATCTTCACGGTGGAGACCACCAACGAAGATTCCTTCGGACGGTCGTTTGCCGGCGACGCCCTCAATTTCGACCCCGCGGACCCGCGCAGCTTTCCGGCCTTCTACAGCCAGGAGCTCGACGGCTGGTCGCGGCTGTCGGCCGCGGGGCCGCGGATCAACCGGCTGCGCAACCCCGGCTTCGAGGCCGGTTTCGATGACTGGCATCTCTGGGTCGCCGGCGCCAGCCAGGCTGCCGCCGAAACCGCGGCCGGCGGCCTGGCTGGCGGTCAGGCGCTGCGGGTAGCGGTGACACAGAGCGACGGCGTCCCCTGGCACGTGCAGTTGATCCAGGCGGGCCTTGCGTTGCAAGAGGGTCGCGCCTATCGCTTGAGCTTTGCGGCGCGCGGGGATGCGCCGGGGACCGTCTATGCCGCAGTGATGCGGGATGCCGCCCCCTGGGATGCGCTCGGCTGGTCTGCGGCGCTCAACCTCACGACGAGTTGGGTGACACGCACGGTCGAATTCACTGCGACCGAGACGGTCTTCGGCCAGGCGCGGGTCTCGTTCGACCTGGGCGCGACCACCGGCGTGTACTGGTTCGACCAGTTCAGCTTTCAGGAGGTGGACGCGTTCCGCGGCTGGCAGGGCTGGCTGGAGGATCGCTACGGCAGCACGGCCGCACTCGCGGCGGCCTGGGCGCCCGCGAGCGCGGCGCCCGAGACGGAGCTGCTGGCCAACGGCAGCTTCGAGGCCGGGCAGACGGCGTGGGACACGAGCCTTCATGAGGCCGCGCGCGCGACCTGGACGGTGGACGCCACGACCGCGACATCGGGCACGCACTCGCTGCGCGTGGATGTGACGCAGGTGGATGGCATAGATTGGCACGTCCAACTCGGCCAGGGCGGGTTGGCGGTGCAGACGGGGCAGCGCTACCGCCTGCGCTTCGATGCGCGGGCGAGCGCCGCGGGGGCCATCGGCGCCAACGTCAAGCAGAACCATGCCCCCTGGGGTGGGCTGGGCTTGTGGGGTACAGCCGAACTGACCACCGCCTGGCAGACCTTCGAGTTCATTTTTCGGGCCACAGCCGATGACGCCGATGCCCAGGTCGGCTTCGACATCGGCCAGGCGGTCCTGGTCATCTGGTTCGATGCGGTCAGCCTGACCCCCTACAACCCGGTTGGCCTGCTCCCCGGCGAGAGCCTGGAGGCGGGCAACGTCCGTCGCATCCGCCGAACCGAGCTAGAGGCTTTCACCCCGCAGCGTCTGCGCGACACCCTGCACTTCTACGACGATGTGCAACGCGCCTACTTCACGGAGATGCGCAGCGTCATTCGATCAGTCTTCTCTGGACTCGAGCCTTCAGGCGGTCTCGTGCGCGAGCGGGAGCAACCGGCTAAAGCCTCGAGTCCGACGCGACAGGCTACGATTCTCGGGTTGGAAGCCGAGCGTCTTGCGTCAGGCTTTCCCCTCAACACCGGCACCGCCAGCGACAATCTGACCGACATCTCTGCGATGGCGGATTTGGACTTCGTGGACAACCACTACTACTGGGATCATCCCTGGTGGCTCGGCGTCCCGGCCTGGTCTCCCACGGGCTGGATCATCAGCAACCAGGCGTGGGTGAACTCCCCCTTCGCCGGCCTGTTCGACACCGCGGTCGCCGCGGTCAAGGGCAAGCCGTTCACGGTCACCGAGTTCAACCAACCTTTCCCCAACCGCTACGCGGTCGAAGCGCCGATCTTCTTCGCCACGGTCGGGGCTTTCCAGGATTGGGATGGGGTGTTTCAGTTCGACTATGCGAGCGATCAGAACGACTACGACGCCACGCGGGTGATGAACTTCTTCGATCTGGCGGGCAACCCGCTGGCGACGGCCATGATGCCGGTGGCCGCGCGCCTTTTCTTGGGTGGGGCGATCGCCCCGGCGCCGGCGCAGACCGATCTGTCTTTCACTCGTGCCGAGCGGTACGACAGCGCGGCCTATGGCTGGAGCGGCGGCCTGGGCGATTTCTTGCGCCAAGCTAAGGGCGCGGCGGACGCAGCCTTGTTCGGCGGCCGGCTGCGCATCGCTGATCTGGACGCGGCGACGCCGGTCACGCCATCTCTGCCGGCGCCGGCCGGCCCGATCTATCGCAGCGCGGGCGGACAGTTGACGTGGGATGTCAGCGATCCGGCCCGCGGGGTTTTCACTTTCGATGGGCCGCAGGCGCAGGGCGCGGTCGGCTTCATGGCCGGCCGCAGCGTGGCGCTCGCCAACCTGGCGCTGGCGGTCTCGCCGAATACGGCGCAGTTCGCGGCCGTCACCCTGCAGAGCCGCGACGGGCTGCCCCTGGCGACCTCCACGGCGATGCTGCTGGGCGTCTTCACGCGCGTCGAGAACACCGGCCAGGTCTGGAACGCTGGCGAGACCTCACTGGACGATCGTTGGGGCGCTGCGCCCGCGCTGATCGAGCCGATCAGCTTAACGCTCACGCTGACCGTGACGAACCCCGCGGCCGTGCAGCTCTGGGCGCTAGATGCGACAGGCGCGAAGCTGGCGGCCATCCCGATGCAGGTGGTCGGGCCGGCGCAGGCGTGGTTCACGATCAACACCGCCGTATCGGGAAGCGTCTGGTACGCCGCGGGTCGGCGACAACGCACCCTGCTGCCGTGGGTAGGCCGAGACGCCGCGGCCACAGGCCAGCAGACAGTCTACTTTGCGGTGGGCCGGTCTCTGGCGGCGCCCGCGCTCACGGCCGGCCGCGAGGGACAGGACGTGAGCCTGAGCTGGCCGCCTGTGCCCGGCGCGAAGTTGTACCAGGTGTACCGTGCGGTCAACGCCCCGTATTTCGTCCCGACCACGCCCTATTCGATCACCTACACACCCGTCTTCCGTGATCTTGGTGCGACCGGCGACCCGGCTGCCAATTTCACCTACATAGTGACCGCGGCCAACCGCTTCGGCGAATCGGCCATGGGGAAGCGGATTGGCGAGTTCGACTTCGCCCTGGCGGCCGGCCAGCCGTGAGGAGGGCGGTCAGAGGTTCATGAGTACCTGCAACGAGTTCCTATTGCCCATCGGCCGGCCGCGTTTCAGGATCACGGACAAGCATCTCGACGCACAACCTTGAACCGCGTCCATGTTTTTTGCGCGATCGTGTAGGCTGATGTATACTGCCTCTAGCACTTTGAGTCGCTTCGTCATGATGCAACATATCTGACCGATCCCTATGATCGACTCTTCACCCGGTGCCTGAATGCTCAGGCTCCGGACTTCACGACCTCGAATCCAGCCTTGCCTTCAAAGGCAAGCTCGTCTGATCACCGCCCGTCTGGAGACAGGGGCCCTTGTCATCATGAGACACGAGTGAGGCTGCTCCATCTCGCCACAACATAGAACCCCATAGCTCACAGGTGTCTATCAAGCCGCCTTCTGTCACTTCAGAAGATAGACCACGCGACTGCCCCTTAGCCGGGGTCATCAGGACAAGGAGGATCCCATGGTGAGCATAGTGGATTCAGTGCGTCAGCAGGCCGACAAGGCAGCTTTCGAAGCGGACAAGTTGATTCGTATCCGACGCGAGCAAGCCGTCATTGACCAATTGCGACGTGATGTCAAGACTCAACTTGATGCGCTCGGACAGACAGTTCTGACTGTTTATCGCAGGCGCGAAGTTGATCACCCAGAACTGACAGCGATCGGCCAACGGATTGACGCGTTGGATGGCCAGATCAAGCAGCACGAAAAGACCATCGAGCAAATCCGGGCCGAACAGTTGACCGCAACGCCATCTCAGCCCACCCAGCCCTGCCCGCGCTGCCGCAAGCCGGTTCCCGCCATAGCCACTTTTTGCCCCCACTGTGGCGCCTCCATCCCCAAGCCAGCCCCTGGCGGCACGCCTTGCCGCAACTGCGGTGTCTTGATACCGGCGAATGCCGGTTTCTGTCCCAACTGCGGCGCCAAGAAGGTCGCCGAGCCTTCGCCGGTCCGTTGTGTCAACTGTGGAGCCATTCTGACAACCGGCGCGTCGTTCTGTCCTGACTGCGGTACGCGCGTCGGACAGGTAGTCGCGTCTGTGATTCCAGCCACCATGGCGCCCACCAGCCCCGCGCCCTCTATTACCGTGCCCGCGCCTCCAGTGCCAGTTGCGGAAGGCGCCTCTGTGGCAGAGACCGAGACTGTCCCTGGTGGCTCGGACATGCAGTCACCAACTCAAGATCAGACCGAACCGGAGCCGATCGCTCCGGCAGGGCCGGCGGGGAAAGCTTGCTCCAACTGTCAGGCCAGTTTGCCGCAGGAAGCCGTCTTCTGCCCCGATTGCGGTACTCGCCTGGCGTGAACAGTATGGTGTGAGAGGAGGCTCTCGATGCGTTGCAGCAATTGCGGCACAGAGAACGCCGAAGGCATCGCTTTCTGTATGAACTGCGGTACACGCCTGTCGTCGCTCGAACCATCTCAGTCGCGGACACAATCTTCCCCTAAAGCGCAAGGACTGCTGAATCGTCGGCTTTTGCTGTATATCCTGGGAGTTGTCGCGGTGCTGGCTCTCGTCGCCGTCATCGTTCGTCTCCTCACAGCGCGACAGACTGGCATCGCCGTCACCCCCAAGCTCATCATTTCACAGAGCGAACGCGCCGGCCTGGTCTTGCAGACGTTGGACCTATCGGGTGCTACCAAACCCCTGCAGTTGGCACCTTTGCCGAGCCTTGACCTGAATGGACTGTCGGTTGATCGCGGCGCCTACCAGGATGGCTCATCCGCGCGATACCGGCAACGATGGACCTGGAGCCAGGCTTACGTCAGCCCGGACGGTAAGTATTGCTTGCTGGCCGTCAGGGAGGTCGGCGCGTGGACGCTTCTGCGCTTCAATCTGAATGACGGCGAGCCGCTGGAATTCCTGCGGGAGGCGCAGAACATCCAGGTGTTTGTGGACGCTTCCAGCCAACGATTCATCGTTCAGACCTCGACGCGGCGAGGCAGGAACGTCCAGATCGGTGATCTGGCGGCGGGCAATCTGACCACGTTGATCGAGGGCGCTGATGAAGCTTCAGCCCGACCCAGCGCAGACTGGCAGTCTGTGGCTTACACTGCGCGCTATGGCGGCAACAGCGCCTACTATATGACTGGCATTGACGGACGTCAGTCTCGCGCCCTGGTGTCTTCTTCTGCAACAGCGGCGCCTTTCACCAGTGACGGCAAGCACGTGTATTTTTCGGCCGATGACACGCTGTACCGCAGGAACATGAACGGCGGTCTGCCCGAACGCCTGCTCACCGGCCGTGGCGGAAACCTTTCCGTCATTGGCGTCAATCCGCAGGGCGACCGGATATTGGTGATGGCGACGGGCGGCGGCGCTTCAGACCTGCAATTACTGCGCAGCGATGGGAGCGAGCGCGTGAGCCTGGTACGCAATGTCAAGAGCGTCAAGGGCGCGGCGTTTTCGGCCGACGGTCAACGCCTCTTGGTCTGGACGAACGAAACGGACGGCGACAGTCTACTGCTCTTCGATGGCCATGGCCAAAGCCAGCGAGCGGTCTTCCGAGCAGCGCAAAGCACCTTGATGCAGTGGCTCGCCAGTAACCGATTCCTCTACGCGCTGCAAGAGCGTGATGGTCTGATGACGCTATATACCGAAACCGTTGATGGCAAGGAATCCAAACGCCTGGCCGAGGGGTATCAGAGAGTTGACCAGGTGGCGTCCAGCCCGGCCGGTTATCTTGCCTTCGCAGGCGTCAAGGATGGCAAAACGTTGCTGCACTCGATGAAACTGGGCCAGTCTCAACCACAGTCGATTGATGAGACGAAGGGCCGCTTTGTATCCGTATGGCTGGCGCCTGGCGGCCGGGTCGTGTACCAGGTAGATGACAGCAATCGGTCGAGCATCTATGTCGCGGATAACGATGGCAAGAACAGGCGCCTGCTGGCCGATAACGCTACCATCGTGGCCGCCAATCTTTATCGTTGAGCGTCAACAGTCCTGTCAGTCTCAAGGAGGAAGCAATGTTCCGCAGCCTCTTGGCCCGATGCCTGCTCATTACGATTTGTCTGCTGGCGCTTCTGCCGGTTCATGCTGCCCGCGCCGATGAAGGCGTCTGGACGACTACCACAATCGCCTCTCTAGGCCCCCGCAGCCTGGCGATCAACCCAGAGAACCCGGGCATCGTGTATGCGTTGGCGTCGCAGTTGTTGGTCAGTCGCGACGGCGGCGCTGCGTGGGCGGTGGCGCCTGAAAGTCAGGCTGGCATCACACAACTGGTCTTCGATCCGTTGACGCCGGCCATCATGTATGCTGTCGCCAACGGTCAACTGTTGAAACGCACCAGCGCCAGCCAGCCTTGGGCCCCGGTCGCGCCCGGTGTGTTGCAAGGCGTAACGAGCGTGACGGTCAACCCGACCAATCCCAATCAGTTGTGGGTCGTCACCGGAACAGGCCTCTTTCGCTCCAACGATGCCGGCGTTTCCTGGGCCAGCGGTAAAGTGCCGGCGACCGGTCAGATAACTGCCTTTGCTTTGGGTCGGCCTGATCCAAAGCGCCTCTACGTGTGGAGTTCCGGTCAAGGTTTTTTCTACAGCCAGGATGATGGTGCAAGCTGGGTCAGGACCGGCAAAGGACTCGAAGGCAAAGGTGACCTAGAGATACTCCAGGTGGACGGTGCGACGGCCGGAGCTCTATATGCCCAGGTCAGGGGCGTGCTTCTGGCGTCTTCAGACCACGGCGCGAATTGGGCGCCGGTCACGCCGGCTGACCGCAACTACTACTCTAGCAATTTGTTGTGGACAACTGGCGACGGAGGCACCCTCTACACGACCAACGGCGCCATACTACATCGCAGCCGCGACCGCGGCGCAAGCTGGCAGGCCCTCCAACCGCCCAATTTCCGCAACGTCGCTGCGCTGTTCGTGGATCCCAGAAGCCCCGCGGTATTATACGCGCTGGCCGATGGCACAGTGCTGAAGAGTTTCGATGCCGGCGCCAACTGGACGCCGCCGCCAAAGCCCAGTCCTCAAATCATTGCTGCCCATCCGGCCGATCCGGCCATCCTGTTCGCGAATGGCGGCGGAGCCTTTCCTCAGGGGGCTTTGCGCAGTGGGGATGGCGGAGAAACGTGGGCGCGAATGACAGGCTGGCCTGAAAACCTGACATGGAGCGTAAGATACTTCACCCCCGGCAACCCGAATCGTATGCTCGCCGGCGCCGGCAACGCGCTGCTGGTAAGCGCCGACTCAGGGCAGAGTTGGCAATCCACCGGAATGCCTACCACAGGCGCGCCACGCGCAATCGCCACGCAGCCGGGCAATGACGCCGTAATAATGGTCTCACTCGGCCAGGTGATCTTGCGCAGCGATAACAGCGGCGCGGCCTGGGCGTCGTCGCAGTTACCCAACAATGTGGCAGTCAACGCCTTGTGGATCGCGCCCGACAACGCGCGCCGCGTTCTGGCGGCCACGAATGCCGGCATCTACCGATCGGAAGACGGCGGCGCCACCTGGCAAATCGTGACGGGTTTGCCCCAGGGGAACTACGCACAACTGTGGCCTGGCGTTCAACCCGGGCAAGTCTACACCAACGGCGACAGAGGCGTGGCGGTCAGCGACGACGGCGGTCAACGCTGGAGCAACCAGGGCATCAGCCTCTCACCGGACAGATACCTCCAGGTGTGGCCCGATTGGCGCGACCCTGGCGTGCTGTACACGGTATTCCAGAACAGGGCATACGTCAGCCCCAATCGCGGACAGCATTGGGTACCCCTGGGGTCAGCCTTGCCGCGCCAGGTGCGTACCCTGGCGGTTGATGGCGCGACACCCCGCCACCTGTACATCAGCGACGACGCGCTCAACCTGTGGCGGTTCACGCTGCCGGCCATTCCACCCACACCCACCGCGACGCCGACGCTCACTCCAACTGCGACGCGCACGCCCTTGCCGACCCCGACCGCGACGCCCACGGCCACCTATACGCCTACCCCGCGGCCGCAGGCCAAGGTAATCGTGCTGACACCGCCGACGCCACTGCCCGTTTCGACGCAAAGTGGCTCCTCCAGCGGAGGCCCCGGCCTGCTGCCGATCCTCTTGGGCGGTGGCCTTATCATCGTTCTCGGGGCTGGCGCGTTCCTGTGGTTCCGCAGGCGTTCGGCAGTGACCCCGGTGGCGCCGCCGTCAGCCACGACGCATGTTGCATCCGTGTTCTGCCCGCATTGCGGTCAACCTAACCCCGGTGGAGGGCGTTTCTGCATGTCCTGTGGTAAGTCGTTAGTCTGATGATGATCTATCTGCCAGGAGATTGATGATGACGCGATTCCTTCACAAAAGGGCTGGCTCAACCCGCATCGGAGCGGTCTTGGCGCTGTTTGTCGTGGCTGCCCTGCTCAGCGCATGTGGCGCCATCCTGGAGACCGATCTCACCATCTATGCCGATGAGCGGTATGTCACCACGATGACGATCACGGCGCCGGCCGAGACGATCGCGATGATCGGCGGTCCGGCGGCCATGAAGTCGCAACTGGATCAGTGGGCGGCGGAGGCTAAGGCGCAGGGAGCGCAGGCCAAATGGTACCAGGGCAAAGCCAAACAGGCCGGCAATACCGTCTACGTGCTCGAGATGAGCGGAAAGGGCTTCCAGTCCAAACTTATCCAGGGTACCTTTCGCCTGACCTGGGTGGATTACCAGGGACGCAAGGCGGTCAAATTCGAGATGTCGCCGCAGTCGCTCTCCAGCGGCATGGCGCTGGGAACCATCACGCTTCACGCTGGCGAGGTGCTATCCAGCAACGGCAGGAAGATCGGCAATGACGCTGTCCGCTGGGACAATCCCTCAGCAACATGCAAGCTATCGTGATTCCCAAGGGGCAAACGAGCGCTCTGCTGATCGTGGCGATCCTGATCGTGCTGCTGATCCTGGCGGCCGGCGGCTATTTCGCCTATCGCCGCGGCTATCTGCGGACAAGTAGCGCGGCTGTTCCTGCGCCCGTCTCATCGAGCGGTTTCTGTCCCCACTGCGGACAGCCAACCCAGGCCGGAGCGCGCTTCTGTATGAGTTGTGGCAAGGAGATCCCGCCGCGCTGATGGCGGGTAGACCCTAAAGGTCTGCGAGACCTTTAGGGTCTCTGAGTGGATCCGACCTATCAGAAAGGAGTCACGACTATGGCCTGTCCCAAGTGTGGCGTCCCCGACCCCGGCCCAGGGCTATTCTGCATGTCCTGCGGCTTCAAGCTGCCGGCATCGCCGGTCACGACTGCACCACCGGCAACCAGACCGCTGTCTGCGCCCGCAGCCGCGGCGCCGCTCGGCCCACCGGGCCCGGCCGCCGGTGTTCGGCCGGCAGCCATGCCCAGCCCTGCACAGCCAGTCTCGGCTCCCGCCGTTGGTCAGATGGGGAGCATGGGCACTGTGCCGGTCAGCATTTGGGGGCCGTTTGCGGGCTATGGCACACGCGGCCGGCACGTGTCGTGGCTGATCAACGACCAGGGCGACCGCGCCGACGCCTTACGCGATGCAGCCACCGCGCGCTTCGAGCGCCGAGAGATCCCGCGGGCCACCGTCCAGCGGATGACCCTGCTGCGCCAGGGCATCCTCGTGGACAGCCGTCCCTACTTCCTCATCCGCCGCGGCCTGGCGACCGCCGGACTCTATATCGCACGGTTTGGGCAGGATCTCTACGTCTCGCAGGTCACTTACTTCAAGGGGCCAATCAGCAGCATACGCGTCCTGCTCGTTGCGTTGATGGCGCTTTTCATCATCGTCTACCCACCGATATACAACAACGCCCTGAGCAGCGTCAACCTTAATCTGCTGGGAGGCTCGGTCTCGGGTCTCGACAGCCTCATGACCCTGACTTGTTGTCTTGGCCCTATCTATCTGCTGGACTATCTTGCGTTGGGCCTGTTAGTCTTGTTCAGCGCCTACAAATGGCTGACGGAAAAAGACCTGCTGGCCGCGCTGCGCGTGCCGCCGAACGAATTCGACACCGACGACATCGTCGCCCTGGAGAAGTCAGTCGAACAGACGGTGCGTGAAGCGCTGGATGTGGTAGGCATCGAGCAGCGGCTGATGCCTCAAGCAGCCGAGTACGGCATGCGTCGCCGTCTGATCTGACCCTGCCCATGACTGCAACGCAGACTTACCCCGATCGAGGGTGTGAGACCAGCGGTCGCAACCTGGCGCCGCTGCACAGCTTTGGCGCGCCCCCGCGCAGCGGCGAGATCGTCGTGCAGCGCACCCTGCTGGGGCTTCAACTGCCCTATCTGCCGGATTTTCTGGCCGACCACACGCTGGTCGGCCAGAACGACAGTGAGCGCTTGGCCGAGCTGTTGGAGCGCCAGGTGCAGTTCGTGGCTAACCTCTGGAAATGGCAGAGCGCCGCCTTCAGCCTGCGCTTCATCTACCGGCCGGAGCAGGCCGGCATCCAGGTCGCGCTGCTGGCGCGCATCCTCAGCCGGCCCGAGTCGGCGGCGATGGCGGCCGAGCAGTTGGGCGCCGATCTGATGCGTCTGGCCCAAACTTTCGGCCTGACGGTGCGCCAGGTCGCCACGCCGGCCGACCTGGCCGGCCTGCGCATGCCGGTGCCCAATCCGTCCATCGTCGAGGTGCGCCAGCGCGAGGAGGTGGTGAGCTTCCCCTGGGCGCAGGGCGACGCCTACGTCGTCTATCCCTACTGGCAGCCGGCGGGCGCTTTTCTGCAGCCATGCGAGGCCCTGCTGCGTCTCAGTGCGCCATGCGTCGTCAACCTGCACCTGGAGCCGACCAGCCTGGGCGAGAACGAGTATCGGGCCCTGGTCAACGCCGCCGCCACCGCCCAGACGGCCGCCGATTGGCAGCGCAGCGCGCACAGTATCGAATACAGCGGTCGCTGGGCCGATCCCCAGGCCGCGGCCGTGGCGCGTGTTTACGCGGCGCAATTGCGTCGCCTGGCGCAGCCATTCGTCATGGCAGCGCAGGTCGCCAGCAGCGACCGTTTCGCGGCCATGAGCATTGCACAATCCCTTGGCGCTGCTTTCACCGCACGGCCCATGGGCAGGGCAGACGATGAACTGATTTCCAGCTTTGACATCGTCTATGCAGGCACTGACGCCGACGCTCAAGCCGCCGCGCGGACGTTGAATCACCTGATCCTGACGCCGTGGGGCCGCAGCCAGGCCGAAGAAAGCCCCGACCTGATCCGGCTCCGCTATCTGGCCGACGCGCGCGGCGCGGCTGCGCTGTTCCGCTTCCCCATCGCCGTGCGCGGCGGCGTGCCGGGCGTCGAGGTGCGCCAGCCGATGCCAGATTTCGAGCCGGGCGGCCGGCGGGCGAACGCCAGGCCCGACGAGCTGAACCTGGGCAGCTTCCAGCGCGGCGGCGCGGTCACACTGCGACTGAAAGACCTCTCTCGCCACGGCCTGATCGCCGGGCTGCCAGGCAGCGGCAAGACCAACACCTGCCTGTACCTGCTTAGCCAACTGCACGAGCGCGGCGTCCCGTTCCTGGTAATCGAGCCGGCCAAGACCGAGTATCGCGGGCTGGTCCGCCAGCCGGGGTTCGAGGATCTGCTGGTCTTCACCCTGGGCGACGAAACCACTGCGCCCTTCCGACTCAATCCCTTCGAGCTGCTGCCCGGCGTGCGGCTGGAGGTGCACCTCGAGGCGCTCAACGTTGCCATCAATGCGGCCATGCCCCAGTTCGGCGTGCTGCCATCCATCATCGAAGAGGCGTTGGAGGCAGCTTACACGAGCCACAGCTGGCGGTTGAGTGATCGCGGCGGCGAAGGGGAGCCGAAACTCTTCCCCACCATGGCCGACTTCTGCCGCCAGGCCGTGCAGGCGATCGAGGGCCGCGGCTATCGCGGGGAGCTGCACGACAACATCCAGGCCGCGGTCAAAGGACGGATCGGCAGCCTGCTGCGCGGCAGCAAGGGCAGGATGTTCAACTGCCGGCGCTCGTTGCCGTTCGAGCTCCTGTTCGACCGGCCGGCCGTGCTGGAGCTGGACTCGCTCAGCGACGACGTCAAGGCGCTGACCATGATGTTCCTGCTGATCCTGTTGCGCGAGCACCGCCAGGGTCAGGCCCGTCGCGCCGGCGAACTATCCGCAGGCTTCCGGCATCTCCTGCTAATCGAGGAGGCCCACCGCATCCTGGAGAACGTCGCCGCAGTCGGCAACACCGAGGTCGCGGCGGATACGCGCGCCAAGTCGGTGCGGGCCATGACCGACTTCCTGGTCGAAATGCGCGCCTACGGCCAGGGAGTGCTGATCGCCGAGCAAAGCCCGGAGAAACTCGCCCCGGACGCGGTGCGCAACACCAACCTCAAGATCGGCCACATGCTCCCCGGCCGCCAGGATCGCGAGGCGCTGGCCGCCGCGATGATCATGGACCAGGCGCAGGAACAGTTCATGGGCAAGCTGCGCGTGGGCCAGGCAGCGGTATTCATGACCGGCCTGGAAAAAGCGACCTTCATGACCGTGCCGGACTACAAGGGCGGCGTCGGGTTCGCCGACTTCCTGCCTGACGCAGCCGTCAAAGGCCACATGGCGAGGTTCTACGAGGCGAATCGTCTGGCCCTCTTGCCGTTCGACGGCTGCCGATTCTGCGGCGAGCCGTGTGAACATCGAGATGCTATCGAGCCGATAACCCGACGCAAGGAAACGGCTCAACGGTTCCAGACGGCGCTCACCGCCTTCGACGAACGACCCGAGCCGGCCCACTGGCCCGCCAACTGGCAGGAGGTCGCGGCCGTTTGCGGCGATGCGGCGGCTCAGGCCGGGCGACCGGATCACCAGGAAGCCGCCTATTGTTACCTGGCGCACGAGATTGACTTCCCGTTCACCGAGCACATGCGCCGCGCGTTCGTGCGCGCGGTCGAGGCGTTGCCTGCAAGCGGATGATGAGCTACGCGATCCGGGCGATCCAGGGGGCAGCTGACGCGGCGTGGGGAGCCATGACAGAGGCGGTACGCTCAGTGTGACGGAGTGAAACCGGCGCTAAACGCCGGCCAGGGCATGTTGGAGCACGCGGCGGGTCAGGCTGGGGCGCTCGTCGGTGGAGGTGGAGGGCAAGGCTTTATCCTTGAGCTCATCTTCCAGGATAAAGTGCGCGTAGGCCCAACTGAACGCCTCGTGCAGCGGCACGTCGCGCAGCCCGGCTTGCGGCACGTCGAATCGCTCACCGGCCAGCAGCAATCGCAGCCCCCAGATGACGGCTGGGTAGGTCTTGTGGAGGTTATAGGCAATCCAGGCAAACGGGCGGTCCTCGCCGTCGCGATAATCTGCCATCAGGTCGAGAATGGATGTATCGCCGTACCCGCGGCTGTGAATGCTTGTGTCGGTTCGCTGGCGGGTTGGGTCCACGGCGATAGCCTCCACCATACCGGGTTCTTGAAAAAGGAGGTGTAGTTCTCGTCTAGCCATACTTCACCTTACAAGCCAAACTCGCGCGACCGCTTGCCCGGAGCAATGTACCACACCGCGATCGTCTCAGCATCGCGCGCGCCTTTGACCTTGCCGCTTTCCTGTGAATGAAAGTTGTATAGAAACTTGACACCTTGCCGGAACTTGATGACTGCTGCAACCAACTCGTACTCATGCCCAGGCTGAAGATAGATGCGCTTGTAGTAAATCAACGTGTCGTCCGGGCTGGCGTAGTCGTAGACCACGATGTCAGGATCTGCCAGAACGTCAGGAAGGCGTGCCAACTCGTCTATCAGGTCAAAACGCGATTTGCGCGCCAGCGAATCGTGTGCGTAGGCCAGACCCTCTGCTGTGACGTATACCGGTTCGCCGTGCACGTCGGTGACAACATACGCGACACGCTGAACGCGTTCGCGGCCTTTGTTGTCCACGACAACGATGGACGCTTCAGCGGCCGCAGGCCGGCGCACGGTTGGTTTCTGTGTGGCTGGCATATCTTATCATAGGCGCAATTCGGATTTCTGTCAAGACGCATATCGGAGAAACGCCCGTGCCACGCGACATATCTGACATCGAAGCCGTGGAGCACACTATCAAGCTGGGCGATTGACTTCCCGTTCATCGAACATATACTGATCGGAAATGAATTCAGTGCATTAAAGTCAAGCCGAGGCCTCGACGCCAATGCACTCATTTGATTTCCGAGCAGTATATACGCCGCGCGTTCGTGCGCGCGGTTGAGGCATTGCCTACAAACGGATAACCTCAGCCATGAAAGGAGTTTCCCATGAAATGCCCGAATTGTGGCGCACCTGATGCTGGACCTGGGTCGTTCTGTATGGCCTGTGGCGCAAAACTATCAACGGCAACCACGGCAGTATCTCCACAGGCGCGGACGCCTTCATCGGCGCCGAGCGGAGAAGCGACGTCTCCCCCAGGCGCTCCACAGCCAATAGATACGCACTCTAGCCGTTGGTGGCTCGGGGAAACTCAAGACGGTGTCGCGCCAGTTGTTCTGCCGACGGCGATCACTACTACCTCAACTGGTCCATTGAAAACAATCCATCGCATCGCCATCGGCTCCGTCTTCAAAGTTACCTTTGTAATCTACGCTCTACTCCTCGGTCTCTTCGGCTGTCTCTTCATGGTGCTCCCTGGGCTGTTCGGCGCTAGCCTACTGGGTGGTTTGGCCGGACGGGATAGTGACCTGGCCTTGCTGGGCGGCAGTTTCATCGGAATCCTAATCTCCTACGTCTTGCTCGTCGCGCTTGGCGCGTTCCTGCAAGGCATCTTCACGGTGATCGCCGCGTTCATCTACAACCTCGCCGCGCGTTGGGTCGGCGGCATCCAGGTTGAATTGCAGGAGTAGCAGAGCGATGCCGATAGAGCAACTGGCCGTCGAAGCCCCCATCAGCGCCGCCAGGCTGACGGCGAATACGATCAAGGACATCTGGTCGGTGATGGACGCCGCCGCGGAGAAGCCCGCGCCGACGCAGTATCTCGGCGCGAAGGCGATCCAGGCCATTCAGGGCGTAACCGACCAGGCGCAAAAAACTGTCAATGCCGCGGTCAGCGCGGCGTCGTAAATAGGAGGTCTCATGGCATCCGACACGAAAGACGCCCAGGACGCCCAACGTCCCAGCGATACCGGTCAGACGCAACCGCGCCTGAACCGGCCACAAACCGAAGCAGGAAGACGCGCAATGCAGGGAGGGGACAGCGACCTCGCGGGCCACCAGGAGCGTCTGAATCAGGTCAAGACCGAAGCCTCGGCTCGCGACGCAGCGGAACGCGCGGCGTTGGAGCGCAAGAAAGCTGAGGAATCCCCCGATGCTGCCAGCCAGACCGATCGCCGACACGCTATTGGCGACGCAGGGTTGGCGGAAAAAGTCGAGTCCGGCCCAGAAAAACGAGAGAAAGAAGTATTCACAGGCCCGCCGGAGGCACGCGAGGGCCATCGCAAACCAGAAGGATAACGGCTCCTTCGCCACACAAGCATCTCGAGAGGCGTATATGGCTACTTTTGCTCGTCGCTATGCACCCGCGTGCATCGTGGCGCTGCTGTTGTGGATCGGCGTCGGTTCAACTGTTTGGGCAGCGCCCGTTATTCCCACCTGGCGCGAACGCCTTTGGTGCGATGCGGCCGCTCAGAAACATAGAGGGTTGGAGTACTGCACCGCGGCGGCGGGTCAGGTGCATGTGGTTGTTGTGGATCTACAAAGTCCCGGCATCGGGCTGGAGTATGTCATCGCCGAGGGGCTGAACAAGACTGGCCAGTTCGGCGAATGTCAAGATGTGAACGTTCCGGCATACGGCCCCGTGCGCGGCGGATGCGCCGACAAAACCAACCCCGCCTATTATCCGGTGATGCCGTTGGATCGGGCTGTTGAGATCGGCAAGAGCCGCACTACGAACCTGGCGGTAGTAATCAACAGCGACTATGGCGCCGGCGACCAGGGTAAACCGGGCGAGTTTCGAGGGCACGGCCCCGAAGGGCTGACGGTTGTGCGCGGTACCCGCCTGGATGGCCCGACCAACGGCGACAAAGATATCAACGCCATCAACCGTCCCTGGCTGGCTGTCAGCCGTGATGCGCCTCTACGAGCCGAACTCAGCCAACTTGCGCAAGACGACGGTGGCAAGGCCGCCTGGGTCTATACCGGCGTGGGCGGCGGGCCGTGGTTAATCCGCAGCGGTGTCATTCAGACTGAAGACATCCAGACCTGCCGGAACTGCCCCGGCTCTTGCTACGAAGGCGCGGTTCAAACCGCAGTCGGACTCTCCCAGGATCACCGTTGGCTGTTTCTCGTGATAGATTCCCGCAAGGGCAAGCTGATGGACACGGCGCAGTTCATGCGCGAGCAACTGGCCGCCTGGGATGCTATCAAGTTCGACGGCGGCGGCTCCTCGCAACTGTGGTACAGCGGCCAGTTCATCGCTCGCGGCGATGGCCGCCAGCTTTCACAATACCTGGCCGTCATTGCGCCGCCCGGTTCCGGTATTCAGGATACCGTTCCCTCGCCTTCTCTGACCGATCAGTTGAAGGCGCTGATCGAGCGCCTGCGCCAGACCGCCGAGCGCCAGCTTGACAAGTGGCGCCAGCAAGCCGAGGAGGCGGTGAGGCGGTGGGTGGCGGAGCTGGAACGGCAAGCGTCCGAGTGGCTCCAGCGGGAACTGGAGCGCCAGGTACAGAGCCTGGTTGAGCAGGTCTGCGGCAGCGCGCTGGCACCGATGGCGTTGGTTGTCTGGCTGACAACGCGGCGTCGCAGAAGATGATCGTGAGGAAGTACGATGCCGAAAGACACGCAAGATTCGAAGGCTCCCCGTGATATCGCCGAAGCGAAAGCGCCAGCCGAGGCTGCGCCGCCCAAGCTGAGCGATAAGGGGCGACGCGCCATGCAAGGGGCTCCAGACGACGCGGCAGAGAAGACGCTCGATCGGGGCGAGATGCGCAGCGTGACGGCACAGGCCGACCGCGAGGTGTCGCCACCGAAGTCCAAGCGTCCGACAGAAAACCAGATCACAGCCTATCAACACAAAATGCAGGGGCAAATTGCAGAGGAGTCGCTCAACTCAATCGGCGCTGAATCGTTCAATGACTTCAAGCCTAACGCTCCGGTGTACGACGCCCTGCTGGCTGAGAAGGGGGGATTCGAGGCGGCCTCGGTGAAAACGCACATGCCTTCGCAGAAACATCCTGACGCCTATCTGGCACATTATGCGCACGATCTGCGCGTCGCAACGGGCGCAACGGAGGCCAAGAGCGGAAAATACGCAGGCATGACTGGGCCGACCTTTGCCGCCGAGGCGCTGAACAGCCTCGACGATCTGCCAGACGCCCTCAAGAACATCCCGCCCAAGCAGATGGAGACGCGGCTTAAGCAAAACGCCAGTGTGCGTATTCCTGCGGACCACGTTGGACGCGCCCGCACCTATGTATTTAAGCAGGCGACAGCCCGTCCTGTGCAGTATGGCTTGCCGGCCGGTGCCGGCGCCGACGAGGTACAGCAACTCGCTGACCGGATCAAACCGTTGCCGGTAACATCCGACCAAATCAAGGCCGCCGTGGGCAGGCGGCGCCAGGCGCTGAGTGGGTGAGAGCGCGTGGCCGGTCCCGCAAAATACAATGGCTGATCAACTACTCTTCTGTCCCCACTGCGGCATGCAGCAACTCAAAACAGACGCGCGCTTCTGCCATGTCTGCGGGCAGCCGATCCCAGCGGTATCAGCGCACGCGGCCGAGCCTATTGTGCTCGCGCCCAAGCGACCGCGGCGGCTGAGCGCGTGGTGGCTGTTGCCCCTGCCCCTTGTGGGGGTTATGGCGTTGGTTCTCCTGGCCTGGGAACCAGCGCGCAGTCGGGTTGCTGACCTCCTGGCGGGCATCCGGCCGGCCGCGACCGCACCAGCCAGTCGTGAGCCAGACACTTCCGCACGAGCAGCATCCGGCGACGCGACCAAAGGCCCGACTCAGGGCGTCTCCGTGGCACCGACGGAGACGCCTGCCGCATCACCGACCGTCGCTGTTCCGCCGAGTGCCACCCCGCAGCCTTCGGTAACGTCGCTTCCAACCGCGACACCGCCGCCGACGGCAACGCTCGTGCCAACGGCAACGCCCTTTACCGCCGTTACCAAACCTGAAATCGTTCACACCGGCTCCCTGGGGCTGATCGCTTTTTACTCAGAACGCGATGGAAACGCCGAGATCTACATCATGGATGCCAACGGGGGGAATCAACGACGCTTGACTTCCGACCCCGCAAGCGACCTGTATCCGGCGCTTTCCCCCGATGGGCGGCGCATCGCGTTTGTTTCGCAACGCGATGGTAACTCCGAAATCTACCTGGTGGATTCGGACGGCAGCGATCTTGTCCGCATCACCAACGACGCGGCAGAGGACCGCTTGCCGGTCTGGTCGCCTGATGGTAAGCGGATCGCGTTTTCATCAGATCGCTCGGGCAATGCGAACCTGTATGTCATGGATGCCAACGGCCAGAACCTGGTTCAACTAACATCTGGCCCAGAGCGAGACGGCCATCCAACCTGGTCCCCTGATGGTGCCCGGCTGGCGTTCAACACCGGCGACGAGCCGGCGTCATGGGAGATCGAGACGATCTCTGCTGCCGATGGGGCGCGCCGACGTCTGACGGAAAATGGTGTGATCGATTGGTCGCCCAATTGGGCCACGAATGGCAGCAAGATCTTGTTTCTCTCACGACGGTCTACGCAAAACGCCATCTACGTCGTGGCGCCCTACGGCGGCGAGGAACGCAAGGTGTTCGATGGCTTGGAGTCCATCTGGGGCGCCGTTTGGTCTCCGGATGGTCAACACATTGCGTTTACATCCAACGAGAGCGGGCGCGATGAGATCTACGTGATTCGCTCCGATGGCAGCGATCTCCGACAGCTAACCTCCGAAGGAGGCGCCTACCCGAGTTGGAGGTAGTAGCGGGTAGCAATACGGAAGCGATACTCGCTCAGTGACGGCGAGGAGCATAGATGACCGATCAGAGCCTGTTCTGCCCCTACTGTGGGGCACAGCAATTCAAGACGGAGGCCCGGTTCTGCCATGTCTGTGGGCAGCCGATCCCACGACCACCGGTAGGGCAGACTGCCCCGCCTTCGCGAAGAGGGGGTCGGGGGGTGGGTTATTTGCTCTTGCCGCCCATCCTCGTCCTGCTGCTAGCCGCCGCAACCTTTGCCTGGCAGCGCGGGCTGTTGGGATTGTCCGCGCGCTCTGCGCGCGCGGACGCCTGCAGCGGTCTCTGGTGGGTCAGCCCGCGCGTTGACCACGCCAGGCCAGCCAGGCAGCACACGCGGTGCGGCATCACCGTCGGTCTCACCGATCGAACCAACGCAGGCCAGCCGTCCGACTCCGTTGCCGGAGACGCGATTGCCCGTTGCCACCGCTGCCCCGCCGCCGAGCACGCAACCTCCCCCCGGTACGGCCACTTCGCCGCCGACAGCGACGCCACTTCCGACTTCAACGCCCACGGCGAAGGCGAGACCGGCCACGCCTACCCCGATGGTAGGGAAAGTGATTTTCGGCAGCGATCGCAGCGGCTTTGCCCATGTCTTCACGGTGGATGGCAATGGCAACGGCCTGCGCGCCGTCACCGGCGGCAACGAGTACTTCTGGGATCCGGTCCTGAGCAACGATGGCGCGCAACTGGCGTTCACCTCGAAAGTAGGAGGCAACACGGAGATCTTCGTCGCCTATCGCGATGGGGGGTCCCGTCGCGCCATCAGCAATCATCCGGCCGAAGATGATCATGCATCGTGGTTTCCCGGCAACACGGGTCTGGCGTTTGCCAGCCGTCGGGATGGCCCGTGGGAGATCTATCGCATGGCCGCGGATGGCTCGAACGTGCGGCGTCTGACCTTCAACGGCGGCGACAACCGCTTCGTAGTCGTGTCGCCCGATGGCAGCCGGATCGCCTATGTCGCCCAGGGTGGACCGCATCCCAACGTTCAACTCATGCTGATGAACGCCGACGGCAGCGATCCGCGTCCTCTATTGACCTACAACTCGCGCCGGCAGCGCGATGATCCAGGACGTTTCATTTATCGGCCCGACTGGTCGCCCGATGGCGCGCAACTTGCCTTCGGCGCGGACGACGACGATGATGGGCTGATCAGTGTACTGGTGATCGCCGTCGCGACCGGCCAGGCGCAGCGCCTGATCCAGGATGGCAACAGCCCTGCCTGGAGTCCTGATGGGCAGCGGCTGATCTACAAGCCGGCCGGCGACCGGCAAATCCTGTACGTCGCCGACATCAACGGCACCCCGCTCTACCAGTTGACCGGCTCCGACTACAACGCCTGGTCGCCGGACTGGGCGCGCTGAGGAATTGACCGAAGGAGACACGTCATGACAGCACCAAACGTTTGCCCCAAGTGCGGCGCGCCCGTGTCCGAAACGGGCAGCCGATTCTGCATGGCCTGCGGCACGCCGCTGACGCCGGCCGCGCCGTTGCCTCAGACGCCGCAAACGCCGGTTCCCGTTCCTGAGGCGGCGCAGCCCAGGCCCGATATCAGGCCGGTCAAGGCCCCCGTTGGCGACAAACGGCCGCCATCTCCCCCGCCGGTGGTCAAGCCGCGTACGGGTTGGCGCATTATCAGCTTGCGCACCGTGTTCGGGGTCTTCGATCTCATCGCGATCGTCGTGGCGATCGTCGTGCTGGCGTATCTCCGCTTCAAGCCCACCGTGGCGCAGTGCCCGCCGCTCACTGTGCCATCATCCCACACAGTAGCT
>Ga0194125_10000480_pt1 | contig 66811 bp, 65 predicted proteins | sample TA2KigC250mmetaG_FD_148626 | JGI IMG/M metagenome (GOLD analysis project Ga0194125, IMG submission 148626) | Freshwater microbial communities from Lake Tanganyika, Tanzania - TA2015034 Kigoma Deep Cast 250m | ecosystem: Environmental > Aquatic > Freshwater > Lake | place: Tanzania: Lake...
GCTGGAACTTCACCGCAAGTACTACGCGCTCTTCTGCGACCTGTTCATAGACACGAACCCGGTCCCAGTGAAAACCGCCATGGCAATGATGGGACTCATCAACGAGTCGCTCCGCCTGCCGCTGTGTTCGATGTCGGACCCGATGAAGCAGAAACTGGCCGTAACTCTCCGGAAACTGGGGTTGGTGGAGTGAGGAACAGGAAGACGGAATCCGCGCAGATAAACGTCGCCATAGTGGGCGCCGCCGGCCGCATAGGCCGCGCGCTGGTCAGGTGTTCGCAGTCGTTTCCACGGCTGCGCATTGCCGCCGCCATCGAGCGGGCCGGCCACCCTGATCTCGGCCGCGACTCCGGGACACTGGCCGGCCTGGCATGCAACGGCGTACCGGTCACTGCTTTTCTCGACGCAATCGGCGAATGCGATGTTGTCATAGATTTCAGCGCACATTCCTCGCTCGCCGCAAACCTGGCCGCAGCGAAACGACTGAGGAAGCCCTACGTCCTGGGAACAACCGGCCTCACACCTGAAGAAATCCGCGCCGTGCGCGGCGCGGCCCGTTCGATTCCCGTCCTGCGTTCGCCGAACATGAGCGTTGGCATGAACCTGCTGTTCGAACTCGTGCGCCGTGCCGCCGCTTCGCTGGGACCGCAGTACGATGCCGAGATCGTGGAAATGCATCACCGCCACAAGAAGGATTCGCCCAGCGGCACCGCCCTGAAGCTCGCGGAGAAGCTGGCTGAGGGCCGGAAACGCAGCCTCGCCGAAATAGCCATCTACGGGCGCAAGGGCGATGCGGACGAACGAAAGCCCGGCGAACTCTGCCTTCACGCGGTACGCGGCGGCGACATCGTGGGCGACCATCGCGTCCTCTTCGCGGCGGACGGGGAAATGATCGAGCTTTGCCACAGGGCCACGAACCGCGACACATTCGCCATGGGCGCGCTCCGCGCCGCTTCCTGGCTGCATGGACGCAAGCCTGGCTTGTACGACATGACCGACGTTCTTCGTTTGAATGAAGATTGAGGCAGGACTTTCGCTCGGATCCAACCTTGGAGACCGTCTCGCCGCTCTCCGCGCCGCCCGTTCAGCCGTTGCAGGACTTGATGAAACGGAGCTGATCGCGTGTTCGCCCGTCTACGAAACCGCCCCCGTCGGGGTGCCTGACGAGTTCGGCGGCCTGACATTCCTGAACGCTGTTGTGATAGTCCGGACCGCGCTCAGTCCCGCGGACCTCTTCCGACGCATCCGCGACATCGAGTCCGCTCAAGGCAGGGCGCGCGCAGCCGCCGGCGCGCCGCGCACGATAGACTTGGATCTCATCTTTGCGGGCGGCGCCGAAATCAACACTCCGGAACTGGTCCTGCCCCACCCGCGATGGAGCTCCAGGCGGTTCGTTGTCCAGCCGCTGGCCGACGTAATGCCGGACACCAGACTCCCGGGCGCGAACCGCACGGTGTCGGAAGTGCTCGCTTCGCTGCCCGCAAGTCCGGCCGTCTCGATGCTGGCTGACTCGTGGTAGGGCCGGCAGGCTGTTTCAGATCTCCTCTTCCACCGGCAGCGAGAATATCTTCAGCCCCTCGCCCGGATACAACCCGCTGCGGAACTCGCGAAGCGCCGCGGCCAGGTCCTTGCCTTTCTGGTCGCTTACGGCGGTAAACAGGAGGGCCGAACGTTCCGGCCATACGTGCGTGCCGAGTTTCAGCCCCGTTTCGCCCTCGCCAGTCACGGATTCCAGCTCCGAATAAGCGTGCACCCCGTGGCCCCGGATGACTTCACGAACACCCTCGACACGGTCAGGAGGACATATGACCATCAACAGCTTCATTTCCGCACCCCCTCATGCGCCTTGCCCCCGTACATCATCGCGTAAACAACCGGGATCACGCCCAGCGTGAATGCCGTGGACACAAACAGTCCGAATATGATGGACCAGGCCAATCCGCTGAAAATCGGGTCGAACGTGATCGGCCATGCGCCGAGAAGCGTGGTTCCGGTGGTAAGGAAGATCGGCCTGAAACGCGTGGCCCCGGCCGCTATCACCGCCTCGCGCAGGCCGGCGCCGCGCGCCATCGAGTTGCGGATGAAATCGATGAGGACGATCGCGTTGCGCTGCACTATGCCGCCCAGCGCTATCATCCCGATCATCGCCGTCGCGGTGAAGAATACCGGATTCGGATACCCTCCCACCGGGCTGTTGACAATCGTGTTAAGGAGCCAGAACCCCGGCATTATGCCTATCAGCGTCAGCGGGATCGAAAGCATGATGACCCCTGGCAAACCGTACGACCCCGTCTCGTAAACCAGCAGGGCATAGATCGCCAGCAGCGCCACCGCAAACGCGATGCCAAGGTCGCGGAAGACATCGAGCGTTATCTTCCATTCGCCCTCTCCCCTCCAGTCCACCCGGATACCGCCCGGCAACGGGTTCTTCTCGAAATGCCGCTGCGCGTCGAGCACCGCGTAGGCCGGCCCCCTGCCCGCCGTCTCGGCCGTAACGTAAACCACGCGTTCCAGGTTCTTGTGGAAGATGGTCTTGTCCTCCACACGCTCGGAGAACTTTCCGAGTTCCCCAAGCTGCACGGAGCCCCCGCGCCCCTTCACCGGCAGGGAACGCAGCAGCGCGGCGTTGGACCGCTTCTCCTGCGGCAGGCGCAGGATGATCGGCAACTCGTTCTTCTCGGTCGGGACATGCAGCGTGCCCGCAAACATGCCGTCCAGCGCAAGGGCCAGTGTGGACGTGACGTCCTCGGTCGAAAGCCCGTTCCTCGCCGCTTTCTCGCGGTCCACTTCGAAAACCAGCTTGGCCTGGTCGCTTTCGGCCGTCACATCGGCCTCGACAACGCCCTCCTGCCGCGCCAGCGCTTCGCGAACCGTCCCCGCCGCGGCGATGAGGCCTGCGTACGGTTGCGGCGACGTGCCGTAGACCTCGGCAACCACGGTCGCCAGCACCGGTGGCCCCGGCGGCACCTCGACCAGACTCACCTGTGCGCCGTTGCGCCCCGCAATTTCGCCTACGTCTCGCCGGATCCGCAGAACGATCGAATGGCTGCTCATCTCACGCTTGGCGCGATGCATCAGGTTCACCCGGACGTCGGCCGTGTGCGGCCCCTGGCGCAGGTAGTAGTGCCTGACCATGCCGTTGAAATCCATCGGCGACGCCTTGCCCACGGTAGAGGTGAAATTGGCGACCTCGGGCATCGTCCGCAGGTAATCCTCGATCTCCCGCACCACGGCATCGGTCCGCTCCAGCGTGCTGCCTTCCGGCATGTCGACAACCACCTGGAACTCGTTCCTGTTGTCGTACGGCAGCATTTTGAGCGGCACACGGCCGGTAACAGCCAGCATTACAGAAAAGAGGAAGAGACCCGCGACGGCCGCCAGAAGGGCAACCGATCTCCATCGGTGCCCGATAAACGGCCCCACGAGGCGCGAGTAGATGCGGTATGTCTTCGTCTCGCTCTCCTCCGCCGCGCCCCCCTCCTCACCGCCAGCCTTGAGCAGCTTGCTTGCCACCCACGGGGTGATCATGAAGGACACCAGCATGGAACAGAGCATCGTAAGGGGCACGTTCAGGGCCATCGGCGCCATGTAAGGCCCCATCATTCCGCTGATGAAGAACATCGGAACGAAGGCGACCATGATCGCAAGTGTCGCCAGCACGATCGGCGGATGCACTTCCTTCATCGCGAGCGAGATCGCCTTGAGCCGCGGGTACCGTTTCATCGCAAGGAACCGCGATATGTTCTCGACGCCGACTATCGGGTCATCCACCAGAAGGCCAAGGGCAAGGATCAGGGCAAAGAGAGTAACCCTGTTCATCGTGTATCCGAGCAGGTAGTTGAAAAGCAGCGTAAGCGAATAGGTTATCGGAATCGCCAGTCCCACGATAACACCCTCGCGCCATGACATCGTAAGCCATATCAGCCCGACAACGGTTATGACGCCCAGCGCCAGGTTCAACACCAGGTTGTTCACCTTCTCGTTGGCGGTCTCGCCGTAGTTGCGCGTGATCCGCGCCGTCACGTCGGCCGGAAGTACGGTCTCAGTCAACGCGTCCACCGCGTGCTCGACTTCGCGGGCCACCCGCACTGCGTTGCTCCCCTTCTTCTTCGCCACGGCCACGGTCACAGCCTGCTCGGAAGGCGCGCCGGGGCGCTCGGGGTCGGCGGGCCCGAAACCGATCCTGGAATAGGAGACAATCTCATCGGGGCCGTCGGTTACGGTCGCGATGTCCCGGAGATGCACAGGCCTGCCTCCGTGCATGCCGACGAGCAAGTTGGACGCCTCGCGCGCATCGCGCAGGAACAGCCCGGCCTCAACCAGTATCCGCCTGTCGGCCTGCGAGAACGAGCCCGACTGGGACTGGACATTGGACACCTTCAGCGCGCCGGCTATCTCCATTGCCGAGAGCCCGTAAGCAGCGAGACGTTCGGGGTCGAGTTCCACGCGGATAATCCGCCGCTCGCCTCCGTGTATGGTGACGGCAGCCGCGTCCGGTATGCGCTGCATCCGCTGCACCGCCTCTTCCGCAATGCGGTAGAGCCCGTGCGTATCGGTGCGCGGACTGTGAAGCGCGACGGTGACAATCGGAACATCGTCTATCTCGATCGGCTTGATCACCCACCCGGCTATTCCCGGGGTCGTCTTGTCCACGTTCTGGAAGACCTTGTTGTAGAGCTTGATCAGGCTGGCTTCACGGTCTTCCCCAACCCTGAACCGGACGGTGACCACCGCCATGCCGGGGCGCGACATGGAATAGACATACTCAACGCCGTCTATCTGGTAGAGAAGCCGCTCGAGCCGCGACGAGACCATCTGCTCGACTTCCTCGGCGCTGCCGCCGGGATACGAAACCAGTACGTCGGCCAGCGGAACAACTATCTGCGGCTCCTCTTCGCGCGGCGTCGCAACCAGGGCTATCGCACCTGCAACGAGGCTGATGAGGATGAGCAGCACGGCCAGGTTGCCGCTGAGAAAGCGGTCAATCAGGCCGCTGGTGAAACCTTCCGGACGATCAGAGTCCACGCTCATTTCAAAACACCTCTTGCGGCACGGCCAGAACAGTCTCGCCCTCGGTCAGGCCGGCAAGGATCTCGGTCCTGCCGTCCATCCTCATCCCGCTCCTGACAAGACGCCTTGAAGCCGTCCCGCCCCGGACGACATACACATACTCCAACTGGCCGACCCTGGTTATCGCCGAGTCCGGCAGCATGTATCTCCGGACCGGATCGTCCTCTACGTAAAGCCGCCCGAATGTGCCCGGCAGAACCTGTCCGCCCGCTTCCGGAAGCGCTATCTTCACCTTCTGAGTCCTGCTCGCGGGATCCACCTCCCCGACGACCTCGGTTACCTTGCCCCTGAACGCCCTGGCGGGACGCTCGAGCACCACGTCCACCTCCTGGCCAAGCTTCAGTTTCTCCACCAGCCGCACGGGAATGTCGGCCTCCAGCCGCATGCGCGCCGGATCGTACACCGAGAGGAGCGGCTGCCCGGGCCCCGCCAGGTCGCCGACCTCAATGCGCCGCTCGGTTACCACCCCGTCTATTGGCGACGATATCCGCGCGTACGTCAGCATCACCCGCACCCTGTCCACCTGCGCCTTCGCGGCATTGAACGATGACTCCGCGGCGACAAGCGCCTGGTCCGTGGCCGCCTTCCCGTCAAACAACTGGCGCGTGCGCAGGAATTCCGTTTCCGCCTGCTTGAACTGCGCCTCGGCGCCGGCAAGCTGCTCCCGGATCTCCCGGTCATCAAGGACCACCAGTTCGTCCCCGCGCTTTACCGCCGTCCCGGACGAGACGTGCACGCTGCTGATCGTCGCCGGAATCCGCGCGCTGAGGTGTATCTTCTCCTCCGATGCCGTGGTCCCGACAACCTGCACAAGGGCCGGCGCCTCCTCCGCCTTCACGGCAACGGTTTCGGCATCCGCGCCTACAGCGACGCCTGTGCGGCCGTCCTCCATCACCCCTGGCGCGACCTTTTCCGTGCAAGCGCCGCCAACCCACGCCATTATCGCCGCAAGCGCGGCCGATCCCGCGATCCACCGTACCGAACGCTTCGCCTTCCGAAGGATCTCCCCCATCCGTGATATGTTCATGTCACTCCCCTCCGCTGTCGCGCGCCGCTACTTCTTCGCGCCTTCCGCATTGCTGTAAATGCCAACCAGTTCCCCCCTCGCCCGAGCCAGGTTGGACCGCGCGACGAGACAGTCGTAGCGGGCCGCAACATTCCGCGACCGGGTCGCGGTCAACCCAAGCTCCGCGGTCAGGAGAATCGATATGTCCGCAACGCCCTGCCTGTAACGTTCCCTTGTTATCCGCGCCGCCTCCAACGCGTTCTCCACGCTCTTCCGGGCTACCTCGGCCCTTTCAATTGCCTCGTCAAACATCAGGCCGGCGCGTTTCACGTCAAGCGCAACGCTGCTCCTGGCCGCCACAGCCTCATGCCTGGCGGCATCCAGGTCAGCCCTCGCCTGCGCAACGGCGTGACCGCGCTGGAATCCGGTGAAGACATCCCATTCCGCGGCCAGCCCGGCCATGTAGCTTCCCTCAAACGAATCGCCTTCCTCGGTGTCCCAGTCGTATGAACCGAACAGGCTGACCGCCGGAGAATATGCGCGCCGCGCCCTTGCCAGCGCATTCTCGCTGACCCGCACCATCGCATCGGCCGCCGCGACTTCGGCCCGCATGAATTCCGCCCCATCCTGCCCGCCCCGCACTTCGCACACCTCTCCCGCTCCATCACCTGCATCAGCTATCCCTGCTTCCGGAACGAGCTCGATCCCTATAGCCGTGTTCAAGGCGGCAATCGCCATGCGCACGCCGTTCCTGGAACGAATGAGATCCTCCTTCGCCTGGGCAAGCTGGACCTCCAGGTTCAAGACATCCGTCTGCACAGCCGCGCCTGCAGACAGCCTCTCGCGCGCCACCCTGAGGCTCTCTTCCAGGCTCGAGACGGAACTTTCCATCACCCCCACGAAGGACTGCGCCTGCAGAACGCCGTAGTACCCCCTTGTCACCTCGTGTATCAAACCGTTCCTGGCAGCGCTCACCGCATGGCCGGCCGCGGACGCCCCGGCTTCGGCCATCCCGGCCTGGGCGGCCCGCAGCCCGCCATCGAAACACCTGTACCTGAGACCGGCCGAGAACCTCATATTCGCACTGTCATCCGGCTCGTTCGGGTTGAAAGCCGGATCCATCATGTCCAGCGAACGCTGGTTGAGCGCCATCATGAACGCCTGCGGCGGGTTGTCTGTCATCGCCCACGATGCGCCCACCCCCAACCTCGGCCACCACGCTGACCGCGCCTGCCCAACCGCCTCCCGCGCCGAAACGGCCCTCGCCGCCGCCGCGCGCACCCCGGGATTTCCCGACAACGCCTCGCGCACACACTCTCCCAGGGAAATGACAGCCGGAGCAGAAACACCGTCCGCGCCGGCGACACCGCACATCACCAACACCCCGGCAAGCCAGGTTACTGTCTTCATCGCGCTTTCCCCTTCCCCCTCATGCAACACAGCACACTCATGCAGCGCCTGTCCGCAAGGTCATACCACACCTCTTTGCCGCGCCTTTCCGCGCGGACCAGCCCAGCCTGCCTCATACGCGCCAGGTGCCCGGACACAGCCCCCTGCTTCATCCCCGTCCTCGCCATTACTTCATGCACAGGAGCAGCGCCACCGTCGCCAATGGCAATCAGCATCCGCAACCTCTGCGGATGCGCCATCAGCTTCAGCGACTCAGCCATCTTCTCCAGCGTCCGATCAGATACACGCGCCTTCTTCATGGGCGCGCATCATATCGTGTTATTCCTATATGTCAATACGTCTTCGTTGCTCACGCGAAATCCGGCCCGACACGCAACTCCCGCGGTGCCGGCGCATGCGACACTTTGCCGTCGTCTCACGGCCCCTTTGAGACACGCGGACACATCGGGAGCCATCCGTCCGCCACACCTCTTGTGCGCGGAAGTTGCTGTCGAACCGGGCGTTGCGTCGGCATCACATCAAAGCAATATACTGCTTGGCATGCGGCTTGCATAAGGGAGAGACTCGTTTCTGAAGAACAGGAGGACGGGATATGATCAAGCTTGTTGTTGGTGCGGCTCTGGGTGCGGCAATTGGCGGATGGATAGGGTACGCAAGCAAGTGTTCCGGAGGGGGCTGTCCGCTCATGGGGAATCCGGCCGGTGGAGCGATGTTCGGGGCGGTGATCGGCATTCTTATGGCTTCGTCCATCGCAGGCAGAACATCCACCAGTGCGGTGCATTCGGAGCATGTGATTGAGGTGGCGGGGGTCGAGGCGTTCGATGCGTTGTTGAAGGCCCACCCCGTCGCGCTCGTTGATTTCTACGCGGACTGGTGCGGGCCCTGCAGGAAACTGAAGCCGGCCATCCATGAACTGGCCGACACGTACGAGGGCCGGGCAGCCGTGCTTGCCGTTAATGTTGACCGGAACAGGGAACTCGCGGAAAGACACGGTGTAAGCGGAATACCGGATGTACGCGTCTTCAAGGACGGACAGGAAAAGAAGCGCTTCGTCGGACTGGGGCCTAAGTCTCAGTACTCGTCCGCGATAGACAGCCTGCTGGCCGGAGAGTGATGGCATGAGGTCCGCGCGCAACCAAACGACCGGAGGCAGGGGGACCATGACGAAGGCGACTCTCGAGGAGAGATCGTCCGCCATAACCCTGTCCGACATGGAGATATTCATATTCCCCGACCTCATGTACTCGCTCGTGCTGGCGAACATCATGTCGCCCCGGGTCTGGCTCTGGCGCGATGATCCCTGGTTTGACGGGATAGAGCGCATGACGCCATACCGGCGCATAGTCCGGCTCAAGCAGTACCTTATGGACCACTATGCCTTCAACCTGGACCTCGACACATGGGGCCTGACCACGAAACAGCGCGAGATCAGCCGCTTTGCCCCGTTCATCGATTCCGCCACCCTCGCCGAATCCAACGCTCTCTTCGGTTACGAGGGAGACAAGTACTACTTCGACATAGATATCCGGCGCCACTTCGGCCTGGACAAGTACGACACCGACACGATCCCTTACTGGAAGACGGAAACGGTCGAAGCCATGGACGCATTCCGCCACAGGCCCGGCTATTCGACCGGCGCGGGCGAATGCGTTTCTCTTTCCACTCTGTACGCCGCGGCGCTCTTCATAGTCGCCCGGATACCCCTGAATGACATCTTCCTGCTCGCCACGCCGCTTCACTCGCAGAATTTCGTGGATGTTGACGACGGCGTCCTGACCAACAACCGCCGTATCGTGACCAAGAACATGTGGTTCAACGGGACAGCGCTCTCCGCACAGGCCCGGCGGGCGCTTGAGAACGAACGGGTCACCGTGGTCGCCCACGAGTCCGGTCATGTCCACACGCTCTATCCTGAAGCCACGATGGACAGGGCCGCCTACAACCGGTTCAGCGCGAAGCTTTCCGGCTTCCTCGCAACCGATCTCACCGCAGACACCCTGGGCAACTTCCTGCGCCACAACACTTCCATACAGAAATGCTTCCAGGTCCGCTGGCCGAGGCACGGGGCCGATTCGTATATCGGCGTGGAACAGGTGCTGGCATACGAAAACTCGTGCCCTTACAGGCTGAGCGATCGCACGAGGCCGAAGCTGATGCAGGAGGTAGAGTCCGAGGAGTTCAGCCCCAACCCACTCGCTTCCCGCATCGTCCTGAACGATCTGGAGGATTTCCTCCGGACGGAGAAGATCAGCATCCTGGATGGGCCCGGAACCGCGCGGCTGAAGGAAAGGTTCGCGACAAGCTGCCTGAACGCGGAGATCGCAATAGAATCCCTGCGCCGGTTCTGCGTAACGCGCCCAAGGCTGCCTGATACGGCAGGGAAGACATTCGCCCCGTCATCAACCCCGCTGGGTCTGGACGTCGAAATGACGCGCGAGGAAGTGATCGAACGCCTTGGTTCGCTCAGAGACAGGTCCCGTACGGCGGACCTTTCCTTCTACGCATTCAGGGATGTGCTTTCCACGGACGCAGCCCCTTTTGTCACAGCGGCCTGCGCCCGTTCGCCGGTATCGCTCACGGCAACCGCCGACATGGACCTGCCGGATGTGCTGGAAAAACTGGCGCAGATGCCCGGAGATTCCATCTACGACGGCAAGGGCCGGTTGGCCCAGCCGGATGAAGTGTGGAACTTCGGCCGGGGTGACGGAGTTGAGAAGGCTCTCCTGCTGGCCAATATCCTTCACAACAGGCGGCCGGACGAGAAGGTCGGGATAACCTGCAACGGAAACAAAGTGCTGGTCTCATCCCCCGCCGGAGAATACCATTTCGAATGTGCAAAAGGGATAGTTGGCGCTGAATGGGTGGTGGAACCGAAAGTCTAGCGCACATTGTTCATGTTCTTCGTCGCGAGAGGGCGCAGGGTGCGTCAGATCAACGGCTTGCCGAAGAGGGCCGGATGGCGGCGTGTTGACACACGTCAAAGTCGGCCATCAAGGCAAGTCGCTGAGGTGGCGTATCATGTGCACTCGCAGCAGAAGGTTCATGAATAATGTGCGCCAGGACCGTACGTCAGGCAAAGAAGAACACGACAGCAACAGGAGGGTAGTATGGGAACTGCATCGGACCTGTGGTGGAAAATGAACAAGCAGACCGACGAAACCGGCGAGACCGGCGAGAAACACACGCCCTATCTCACCGTTGAAGGCGATGCCAAACCCGGCAACGCCGTGAAGGTCACGGTTGACGTCGGACGCGGCAAACACCCCAACGAGGCCGCACACAGCATCCAGTGGGTCGAACTGCGCGCGAACGATCTCTACATCGGAAGGGCCGAGTTCGCGGCCGGCATCACGAAGCCGATAGCGACGTTCACCGTCGTCGTCCCGGCCCAGGGCAGCATAGCGCTGACAGCCGTGGAGCGCTGCAACCTGCACGGGCTGTGGCAGAGCAATCCGCTCAAACTGGGTTGACGGTCAGGATCAGAAACTGAAGGATGGCCGGGACAGCCGTCATGCTTGCCCGGCCATCCTTCTTCTTATGCGCACGGCCACCCGTGGCAGAGACCTGGCGCCAGACAGAAAAAGCCTGACCGGTCTGACAAGGAAATACAGGAACGCCAGACATCCGGGCAGATTCACGGCCTTCCAGTCGCTGTAGCTCGGAAGAATCGCCAGAAGGGACAAATGCCGTATCCGGTCCCTCAGCCGCTCCCGGATCGCAAGATGAAAACGCAGACTCCTGTCCCAGGTTGAGCCTGCCCCGGAAGGCTTTGCCATGCAGTGCAACACCCTCTCGGCAAGCAGCTCTGCTTCCGCGTCTCCGCCCGACGGCCATCCTTCAAGTCCAGGGACGCCGGCCACTCCAGCCGCCAGCACGAGCCCCGTACGCACGATGCGCTCACAACCGGCCGACCGCGCCTGCCGCAACACATGCTCGCCGTCAAGACGGTCGCGCCGCGACAGCAACCCGGCAACGTCCATCACCCACATTGCCCTGTCCCACTCGTGCTTCGCACCATGAATGCAGCATAGAAAGAGGTGGTCCTCAGGCGATAGCGACGGCAGTTCACAACCGTCTATCATCACCTGACGACGGCGACGCCAGAAGACATCGAAGTCGGGAAACGGCATGAAGTGTCTCGACACAACTCCGCACGACAGCTCAACGCTCAAAGGACTGCGTTTCGACCGGAAAGACATTTCACCCGTAAGCCGCGCGTGAACGGGCATCCGTTCGGTCGGGAGACCCCCCTGCCAGACGTAGCCGCAGTCCTCCATCACTTTCCACGCGCGGCCCATCTCCCGCCGGTCAATGAGAATGTCAACGTCCCAGGAGTTGCGCAGGAACGGATCGCCGTACGCCGCGAGAGAAAGAACGGGACCCTTGAGCGGCAGACACCTTACCCCTTCTCCACCCAGCTTCGCGCAAATGGCGCCGGTTTCAGCCAGTATCGCCAGACTCCTCGCCTTCGCATGGAGGGCATCCACTCGAAGCGATTCTCTTGTTTCCGAAGGAACGGTCTTCCACGCATGCCGTCGGAGCCCATCGAGGAGTAACGGCTGAACCGCGTGACTTCTCGCAAGGCGTTCGACTTCACTCCAATCGGAAACCTGGATCTTCAGGTCATCGGCCCTTGCAGGGCTCACAACGCAGGCACAAGCATCAATCACTGCGTCGAGTTCTCGACCCCAACGGCGCCAGCCCGGAATTCTCCCCGCCCCCGGATCGGCGCGGCCAGCCACACCGTGAAAGGGTGAATGCGGCGGGGCCAGGACCTCGAACGGAAAACTGCAGCGCCAGCGTCCATCTTCGGCCCGTTCCCATCCCACAACCCGCCGCCCTACCATGAGCTTCCGCGTTGAATTCGGCCCTTCCCCAAACCGGACAATACGTGGTCGGCGCCGAAAGAGCACTGCACGGCATACGCTGTCAGACAACGCAAGCGCACGAAACGTCCGCGTCACGGCACGCAGGATACGGCAGACCGAACGCGCAGACACGGCCAGCAGGAGACCCGTCACCCCACCCGCCACCCGCTTCACTTCCTTTCCGCGCCAACGCTTCACCACAAGCCCCAGCACCTGCGTTCGATCAAGCGTCCACGGGTCGGCGCCACAACAGGCGTCGCCGCGAGTGCAGAGCGACCCAGGAACCCCGCTGACGACCCTATGAACCACTATTCCGCCGGAACCGGACGGCACGGCGGCCACGACATCGCCAACCCGCACTGGCTTGTCGGCGCACGGGATTACCTCAAGAAGGTCGCCTTCCCGCAAAACCGGGAACATGCTGTCACCGCGATGTACGCAAAAGAACGCGCCCGAAGGGTCCCCGGGATTGACGGCAAATAAACGCTCTCCCCCAGCCACGCGGGAAAAAGACAACTGAACAGCGGAAGGCGGCCTGTATCCGCAGGCTTTCACCTGGAAGGCGTCCTGCTGATGGCTTGCTCGATGGCGCTCCAGAATCTGTTTCGGAGAGTGACTCGGAGAGAGAAACAAGGCACAGCCGAGGCTATCGCCCGCGCGTTGTCCAGTAGCTGGAGCCTTATCCGCCTTGTCTCCGCCCCGCCCGGCGCCTCAATCGCATCCCAGGAAGCATCATACGCCCTGCCCAGAAGCTCAATGGATGCGTTCGACACCCCCACAGGAGCAACGCGGCGCGCCGAATCCCGAGACATGAAGAACACCCCGGCAAGCCGCACACCATGCGACACGCGCCAGGCCGCATTCGACTCTCCCTTGAACAGACGGCTCCACGTCGGCCACGGATGAGCCCAGTAACTCCCGTCCGGCGCCTTGACCACAAGCGCTGCGTCATCGCTCAAAGACCGCCACGGCGCTTTGAAACGCCTGCTGGCCGTTGTCTTGCCCATTCCGGAAACACCAGCGAGAATGACACCTCTTCCTCGCAACTCCGCAAGTGCGCCGTGAAGAAGCAGCCCCCCGGATTCTTCAGCATGGCGGGAGAACACGTAGGCAAGCGACATCGCCCGCCCGATGAGCTCTGGTTCCCCTTCGAACGCCTCAACATGGCATGTCAACCGTTCGGGACTCGGAGGCCGGCCCCTGCACGGAGCCGCGGACGCGAAAGGAATGTATACGCGGGGAGCCACCACGCGACACTGCCGACGGCCCGACAACCGGGAAACAGACGCCACGTCGAGCAGCAGATTCGCAGCCACGGAAGACCTCGGCCGCTCGCATCTCATTGTGCGGCACAGGCGCCCGACCAGCTGACCGGCAATGCCATCCGCCCCTTCAAGACGCCACACAGCGCCACTCTTGAGGCGCAAACACCGCCCGCTGGACAAACCCATCTCGGCTTCCGTTCCGGCGGCCCCGGGTCAGCTTCCCTGGTTACCGGACGCACAGGAACCGCTGGGAGGAACGTTGCCGCTCTTGCACTGGTTCACCTGCGGCGTGCTCCCGTTGCCACACACCTGCGAAACGCTGGTGCCATGACTGCATTTCTGCATCACACCACGCCCGCTGGCCAGCCCACCCAGAGGCAGAACCGTCGGCTTCGCCCATTCCGGCTTCTGATTCTCTTTCACTGCTTGTCCTCCCTTGCTCAGGAACGTTCCTGCAGCTTCAAACCGTACCGCCAACACGGGTGCTCGGAAACAAGCCCTGCTCCTCTGCCTGCTCACAGAACCAGTAAGGCCCCCACATGCTGCCAAGCCTGTAATAATTCTGAGCCAGGCACGCCCCCAAGCATCTTGAATTCATGAGACAACGACCGCAGACGCCCTGCAGCCTCTGCGGCAACCCCGCGCGAATCTCGCCCAGAACGCGGCTTCCGCGCCATATTCCGCTTAGATTATCCTTCCCTGCCATTCCGAAAACAAGCTCTTTCACCTGCATTCCTATGCCGCACAAGGCGTAGTGGCCGGTGCTCAGAAGACCTAGTATCGTCAGTATCCCGCAACTTTCGTCTGATCTGGCGATCCGTCCCAGCGGACGGAATGCCTGCGGAATGTCGAAGTGGAGCGACATCCTGGTCCTGGCGGCCAGATCCGAATCAACGATCCGCCCCGCGGCAACAAGCTCCTCTACGCCCGGCAACGCATTGGCCCGACCAAGATCAGCCCCGCGCGCTGTCGGCTCAACCATGTTGAACCTAACGGACCCGGCGCCAAGCCGCTCAGCCATCCTTACCACCGCCTCGATCTGGCCCATGTTCTCGCGCACAAGAGTCATCACAACCTGGGGCGCCAGCCCCGCTTCCGACAGGTTCCTGACCGCACGGCAAGCCTTGTCGAATGACCCGGCAATGCCCCTCAGCCACTCGTGCGTGGCGGCGTCTGCCCCGTCAATGCTCACCGACACAAACGGCCTTGGCGCTCCGGCGATCAGCCTGGCCGTCTCAGGAGTGCATAGAAGACCGTTTGTCTCGACCTGCACGGATACTCCAGCCTTCGACGCTATCTCGACAAGATCGCCGAACCGAGGGTGAAGCAGCGGCTCGCCACCGGTGAACTTGACCGACGACAGGCCCAAAGGCTTGGCTTCACGAACCACCCCCTCAAACACGTCCACGGGGAGAACGGCATGCCCGCTGCCGTCAGCATCGAACTTGGGCGCCAGCCAGCAGTGCCTGCACGCAAGGTTGCACCCTTCCGTGAGGTAACAGTAGATCGTCCCGAGCGGCGGCACGCTGCCGTCTTCAACGGCATCACTCATGGTATATCCTCCGGCCTTCCGCCTGAATCAAGGAAGCGCCTGAGACAGCCGTCGGGACTCGGCGCATTCACCCGCCGGCTCTGCGTGTAAGCCATGGCAGGACAGCTGCCCGTGCAGTACGGAGAATAGAGACACGCGCGGCAGTACTCGAAATCCTTCAACTCTATTGAAGATCTCGACCTCAATTCGGCGAGCACCGGACTGTTATTCCAGACCGCTTCGAGCGAATCTTTGTTGATTCTCCCCATCTCCATGTGCGCGAGCAGCACACAGGGGATAATTACGCCGTCGGCACGGACAGCACATGTTGTGAAATGGCAACCGCACCCGGTCAGCCTCCCGCCGTCATCAAAGGTCCCGGCCCCGCATCCGGCGGCATCCAGCATCTTCCTCCACGTCAGGGCATCGGCAAGAGGCCCGGCATTGGCCAGAACCCTGCCCGGATACCGGCCCGCAATTCTCACAAGCGCCTGCATCGCCTCGGCGTGGAGAGCGGGATCAAGAAGCAGTTCGTCGGCGTGCCGCCGGCATGTTCCGATATACCCCGCGGAATTGGTCCCGAATCTCGCCAGCCCAAGATCTTCGAGAAGAAACCGCGCCGTCTCTTCCAGATGGCCGACGTTGTGACGACTGATGGTCACGCGCACGCCAACCGGAATGCTGTGCGACTGAAGACGTTTGAGCCCGGCAATCGCGGCATCGAAACTGCCCCGGCCCCGGGTCGCGTCATGGATCCTGGCGCATGGGCCATCCACGGAAACCTGCACCTGGTCACACCTGTTGGTCCGCGCAATGAACGCAGCCATGGAGTCGTCTATAAGCGTTCCGTTGCTCAGAACCGCAAAACGCATCCTGTTCTCAACCACCCCGCTGATGACTTCCCGAAGGTCGCCGCGCATGAAGGGCTCGCCGCCCTGGAGCGTCACCCGCATGACCCCGCAGCGGCCCAGCTCCTCAAAGAAACTCAACCATTCCCCGAGTGGAAGATCGTGATAGGGCACTTCGGGATTGTCGAAGAAGTAGCAGTAGCTGCATCGCTGGTTGCATGCGGCTGTTATCTCTACGTCAACGTACCTGGGGGTGCGTATCACGCGCATCCCATGCGCCGACCCCCCTTTTTCTCCATCGGACATGTCTACCCCTCGGCACCCTCGGCGACGCCGAAGAAACCGTCGCGCGCGAGTTCGTCTGCGAAAGACAGCACTTCGCCGGACGCACCCTCCGGCACGTTGCTGAAACGCCGGGCAACGGTGGCGGCTATGTCCCTCAAGGAACGCGTGCCGTCGGCCTGCTTCCAGATCTCGACCCCAACCGGGTTGGTCCCGACCGCGGCGCTGGTGTCGGGATTGAACAGAATCGCCCAGTCGTCGGATTCCTCCCTGAGCACTACCACGGGGTTCGGCACGGGCGCGTCGTCGAGTTTCATCGTCGGGCCTCTTACGCTGATTTGGACTCAAATCTGCACATTTCGCGTCTTCCATTGTCTCAACGGCATTTCGCTCTTGCAAGGCACTAATGCCGCCCTACCCTTGTGCAATGAACGGCGCGGCACAAGCATCCTGTCGGGAACCTGTCTCTCGCGGCAGCCATCTCTGCAGAAAGGTCTGAACTTGGCTATACCTCCACGAGGCGTGGGCTCACGCGGCGGTAGGGCCCGTTCAACGGACGACCCAGTGAAGGCGCCCGAACTCTTTCGCCGCCTCACACGCACCATCATGCTGGTCTGGAGGGCGGCGCCCGGATGGACGGCCTGCAACTCGGTTCTGCTTCTTGTTCAAGGCATCCTGCCGCTCCTTACCCTCTACCTGATCAAACGCATCACCGACACAATCACAGCCGCTGCCACATCAGGCGGCGCGGATGTGCGTCAATCGGCAATTCTGATCGCCGCCGCGGCGGGTGCGGCGCTGTTCGGCGCAATGTGCGCAAGCCTCGGCAGACTGGTCACCGAAATGCAGGCGCAGACGGTAACGGACTACGTTCTCGACCTCCTGCACGCCAAATCGCTTGAGACGGACCTGGAGTACTACGAGACCCCGTCATACTACGACACTCTCCACATGGCTCAGATGGAGGCGCCGTACCGCCCTCCCATGATCGTCAACAACCTCGTCCAGGTCGTCCGAGGCGGCATATCACTGACAGCGGTCGCAGGGCTTCTGTTCGCGTTCCACTGGGGGCTGACGCTTATCCTCGTGTCCGTGGCGCTGCCGGGCATGGTCTTTCGTTTCCGCCAGTCGAAAGACCTGTTCCGATGGCACCGCCGGAGAACCCCGACGGAACGGAAGGCGAATTACTACAGTTGGATGATGACAACCGACGCGCACGCGAAGGAAAACCGCCTGCTGGGGCTCGCCGACATTCTCCGGGACCGCTTCATGGAACTGCGCCTGGTTATGCGCGGCGAACAGCGCTCGCTGGCCGCCCGCCGGGCAGGCCGGGAACTGCTTGCGCAGACGGCTTCAATCCTCGCGGGCTTCGGAGTGCTTCTGTCCATGGCCGCAAGGGCCATCAAGGGAAGCATCACCCCCGGCCATCTCGTCATGCTCTACATGGCCTTTCAACGCGGACAGGGGTTCATGTCGGAAATGACGAACGGGCTCGTGTCGCTGTACGAAAACAGCCTCTTCATCAGTTCCTTCTACACGTTCCTGGACGTGAAACCGCGCGTTTCAGAATCGCCTTCGCCCGTTGCCGCTCCGTCGCTCAGAAAGAGCGAGATCCGTTTCGAGTCGGTGAGCTTCTCATACCCGGGGAGCGACCGGCCGGCCATTGAGAACGTTTCTTTCGCAATCCGCCCCGGTTCGCGCGTGGCACTGGTGGGTGAGAACGGGGCCGGCAAGACGACCCTCGTGAAACTGCTCTGCCGGCTCTACGACCCGTCCGGCGGCCTGATTACGGTCGGCGGCACGGACCTCCGCGACCTGCGCACGCCGGAATGGCGCTCAGGCATCGGGATACTGTTCCAGGATTACGCACGCTACCAGCTCAGCGCGCGCGAAAACGTCTGGCTCGGGAACGTCGCCCTGCCGCCCGACGACATCCGCCTGCACTCGGCGGCGGCAGCCTCGGGCGCGGACGAAGTGATCCGCTCGCTTCGCGACGGCTACGACACGCAGCTCGGCAAATGGTTCGAAAACGGCGAGGAACTCAGCGTCGGCCAGTGGCAGAAAATCGCGCTGGCACGGTGCTTCGCGCGAGACGCGGACCTCTTCATCCTCGACGAGCCGACAAGCGCGCTGGACGCGCAAGCCGAGAACGAGGTGCTGGAAGCGTTCCGCAGGCTGGCGGCGGGGAGAACGGTGATCACGATCAGCCACAGACTCTCAACGGCGCGGTGTGCGGACCTGATAGTCGTGCTGGACAACGGCCGCATAGTCGAGCAGGGAGCGCACGACGAGCTGATGTCCTCGAACGGGGTCTACGCACGGCTGTTCAATCTCCAGGCCCATAACTACGCCTGAGCCCGGAGCGCCTCAACGCCGGCTCATGGCCCGGCGGGCCGCACGCCGAGGACTTCCGCAAGCACCGCCGGATCGTTCCTGAACGGGGAGCCGCGCCCTTCATAGAATCCGTGCGCCTCTATCATGTGAACGGACAGGTCCGTGAACACGATCTCCCGGCCTGACTTCACGTTCCGGACAATCGTGTTCACCTTCTCGAACACGCCGTCGTGGAACGGGCAGGGTATCTTGCCACGCACGCCGGCTATCCTCACCACGTGGTCAGGCGGCACATCCACTTCTTCGCCCAGCCCGCTCTTTCCGGCCTCGCGGAGTTCCCTCATGCGGTCGGCAATCCCCTGATGGGTCAACCCGAGCCGCCGCACGGCCGCGTCGTCGTCGGACAGTATGTCCGCAAGCCTCCGCTGGTCGGCGCCGAGAAACCCGGCGGCGGATATACGCCCGGGCGCCATCTCGGCCTGCACACTGTCCATCTCCGGCGTCTGCTTCATCGTCGGTCCCTCATGCAGGGGCTCACGAGAACTTGTCGTAGAATATCCTGTCCTCGGGCATGCCCTTCTTCTTCAGCAACTCAACGCAGGCGTCTATCATCAACGGGCTGCCGCAGAGATACGCCTCTTTCTCGGACACATCACCGGCGCGACGGCCGACGACGTCGGTCACAAGACCGGTCTCGCCGCTCCATTCATCGCCGCCCTCCGGCGCGGCAAGAGAGGGTATGAACCTGAACGACGGCATCTCGCGCTCAATCCGCTGCATCAGATCCTCCAGGAACAGGTCTTCCCGAGACCGCGCCCCGAAGTAGTACTCCGCGTTGCGACGGCAGCCCGTGCGGGCCATCTCGAGCAGCATTGACTTGATGGGCGCCATCCCTGACCCGCCGGCAATGAAGATCACGTCGCGCCCGGTGTCGGAAAGCCGGAAGTCGCCGTATGGTCCGTTTATGTTCACCCTTTCGCCGACCTTCAAGTGCCTGTGCACGTAAGTGGTGCAGATGCCGTTCGGCACGTAGCGGATCTCCAGCTCGATCGCGCCCCGGTCAACCGGGTCGGACGATATGGAGTAGGCCCTGTAGACAGGCTCGTCGGTGAGCTTGTATGCAGGCACTTCGAACTGCACGTACTGACCCGCCTTGAACGTCATCGCGCCCGGCTCGATCAGCTTCAGCCGCACTTCCTTGATATCGTGTGTAAGGTCCGCGATCGATGCCACCTCCACTTCGTACTGGGCAACGGACAGCAGTTCTTCGGGAATCCGGATTGCCAGGTCGCCCTTCACCTTCACCTGGCACGCAAGCCGGACGCCGCCCTTCACTTCATCCTTCGAAAGCCACGGCAGCTCAGTGGCAAGGGGCTCTCCGCCGCCTTCCACCCGCACCTTGCACAACCCGCAGGAGCCGCGCCCGCCGCAGGCGGACGGTATGAAAATGCCGCTGTCCTTCAGCGTGGACAGAAGCGACCGCCCGCCCGCCGCCTTCACTTCGCGGTCCCCGTTCACGCGGACAGTGCATTCCCCGTAGTCGCCGACTGTCGCGCCGGCAAAAAGGATCAGGCCGGTGAGGACCAGGTTGATCGCCACCGCCACGCCGACCGCCAACAGGAAAGCCCCGAGCATTTCGCCTCCGGTGAAACTGACAAAGCCGACTCTGAATGGACTCAGTTAAGCCGCATCATGCCGTTGAAACCCATGAACGCCAGCGCCATTATGCCCGCGATCACCAGCGCGAGCCCCGCGCCCTCCATGCCCTTCGGAACACGAGAGCCGCCGATCCTCTGGCGGATTCCCGCCATCGCAAGTATCGCCACGGCCCAGCCCACGCCGCTCCCCGCACCGTATGCGAGGGATTCGAGAAACGTGTATGACCTGATGACCATGAAAAGGCTCACCCCGAGAATGGCGCAGTTGACCGTTATGAGCGGCAGGAATATCCCGAGCGCCGCATAGAGCGTGTCGGAAACGCGCTCGATAACCATCTCCACGATCTGAACGAAGGCCGCGATGACCACGATGAAGACAATGAACCGCAGGTACTCGAGCCCCAGCGGCGCCAGCACGAAGGAGTACACAAGCCAGTTGAGGACGCTCGTGGCAGTCATCACGACAACAACCGCCGCCCCAAGTCCCATCGATGTCTTCACCTCGCGCGATACGCCGAGAAACGAGCACATTCCGAGGTAGTTCGTGAGAAGTATGTTGTTCGTGAACACCGCCGCGAAAAACACGGCAAATGCATGTCCCATGGAGTTCACCGCGCACCTGCCTTCCCCGCATCCGCCGGCGCGGAATCGAGCCACACGCCTTTCACGATCCATATGAAGACGGCCAGCATGAAGAAGGCGCCTGGCGCGGTCACCATGATGGACCAGTTGACCCATCCGTCTCCAAGCACCCTGACACCCCAGATCGTGCCCGAGCCCAGCAGCTCGCGGAAGAACGCGATGACCAGCAGAACATACGAGTAACCGACGCCGGAGGAGACTCCGTCGGCCAGCGCCGCGCCAGGCGGATTGGTCAGGGCAAAGGCCTCTGCCCTGCCCATGACTATGCAGTTGGTTATGATCAGGCCGACATACGGGCCGAGCTGGCGCGCTATGTCCGGAACGAACGCCCTCAATGCAATGTCAACGACGATGACGTAAGAGGCTATCACCAGCACCTCCACCATCATTCTCACTCGGCCCGGAATCAGCCTGCGCATCGCGGAAACAGTCACGTTCGACAGCGCCAGGGTGAAGATAAGCCCCAGGCACATGACCGCCGTGTTCTTGAGCACATTGGTGACTGCCAGCGTGGAGCAGATGCCGAGTATCTGCGCGAATACCGGGTTGTCCCGGCCAAGGTTGCGCAGAACTATCTTCCCGGTTTTCAATTCATTCCCCTCCCCGGATGTCCGGAATCGCGCCGTTCACAAGATCGCGCACGGCCGACGACGTGATCGTCGCGCCGGTTATGGCATCAATCTCCGTCGGAGCTGCCGAGCCTGTCCCCTCGGGAACGAGGCTGAAAGGCCCGGTCTTCCCGCGGAACTGCCCCACGAACCATGCCTCCTCAATGCGCGCCCCAAGCCCGGGGGTCTCGTTCTGCTCGGTGAACGCCACACCCGTCAACGTCTTCCCGTCCCCGGAAAAGCCAACCAGCCCGCGCACCCGCCCCCACAAACCCGCCGCCTCCGCCTCCAGCACAACCGCCGCGGAGCCGCCGGTGCCGCCGCGTACCCGGTAGGCAACGCGGCCCGACTGCAGGACCTCGCGCTCCACATCCCCGGCCCACCACCGGTTCAGCTCTGATGCGCCCGTGGCCGGCAGCCCGGCAGCGGCCCGCACCGCCTTCCGCAGGAACAGCGACTCGTTGGCGGCCACCACGTTTGCCGTGGCGAGATGCAGACCCGCAACCGCGCCGATGCAGACCGCCGTCACGGCCGTCATGAACAGCATCGTGGCAAGCCATTCAGAACGCCCGGTCTTTTTCACGCACGCCCTTTCTTCTGGACGGCCCTGATGGCATGGTCGGTTATCGGGGCGAACATGTTGGCGAGCAGTATCGCGAACATCGTGCCGGCCGGCCACGCGGAGAACACCGATATCACCGGCGACATGGCGCCTATGAAAGCGCCGTAGATCCATCTGCCTGGATTGGTCTGGGCGGCGGATACGGGGTCGGTCGCATAGAAGAAGAGCCCGATGGCTATGCTTCCGCCCAGCGCCGTATGCAACGGGTCGCCGGCGCCTTGAACGCCCGCAAGCCAGAGCGCGGTCTGGGTAACGAAAAACGCCGCCCATGCGGAAACAACGATTCTGTAGTTGGCGGCCTTGGTCCACACGAGATACAGGCCGCCCAGTATCGCCAGCAGGGCCGTTGTGCCGCCAACCGTTCCGGACGTCGCGCCGGTAAGCAGCGGCACTATGTCCTGCGCCACCCCGTCCTTCATGAGCATGCCCGGCGTGGCGCGGGTAACCGCGTCAGCCGCATAAGCCCCCCAGCCGCCGGCAGGGCCGCCAACCGGCTCCACCCACGATGCGGTCATGTGCCCGCCGAAGCTTGCGTAAAGGAAGGCGCGCCCGGTCAGGGCCGGATTGAACACGTTGCGACCGAACCCGCCGAACACCATCTTCCCGAAGAGAACCGCCACCACGATCCCGACCGCAACCATCCACATGGGAAGATTCGGGGGGAGCGAGAGAACATACAGGAAACACGTCACGAAAACGGCGGAGCTTACCGATTGCCCCCACCTCCGCACAAAGGCGTACTCGGTGAGGAAACCCGCCGCACAGGCGATCGCCAGCATCACGAGAACCCGCCAGCCGAAGAAATGGATCGAGGCGAGAACTATCGGCGTAAGCGCAAGCAGCACCCGCTTCATCGGCAACTGCCACTTGATCAACGGAACTGAAGATGTCTCGGACATTCAACACCCCCCCCCTCGGCAAGGCCCATACGGTAGGCCAGCCGGCTCCGCCATTTCAACCCCATTCCCGCTTGCACCTCATTGCCGGCCTTCGGTCACCGCCGCCATCGCCGCCCTGTGGTCAGGCCAGGCAACCGCGCTGCGACTTTCACCCATCCCAAGATTCAGTTTGTCCGTTCCCGCGCCCGCGCTTACAATTCAGCCCGCGTATCGGGTTTTGCGCCGCCGGGGGCGCGGCGGAACAATAGGGGGATATCACCATGCAGAAGTATGTTTGTGACGTTTGCGGTTACATCTACGATCCGGCAAAGGGCGACCCCGGCAGCGGCGTGAAGCCGGGCACCTCTTTTGATCAGCTTCCGGATGACTGGGTCTGCCCGGATTGCGCGGCGGGGAAAAGCGATTTCTCGCCCGTGGAATGACAGGGCGGCATGATTGACCCGGACGCCCTTGAGCGGCTCTATCTCGCGTATAACAAGCGCCGCTACGTTTCTCCGGACCCGCTGCAATTCCTCTACAACTACAAAGAGCCCGCGGATCGCGAGGTCGTCGGGCTCGTCGCTGCCTCGCTTGCATACGGGCGCGTGGCCCAGATTCTGCGCAGCGTGGACAACGCGCTGACCAGACTCGACGGGAAACCGCACCTCACGCTGATATCGTCGTCGCCCCGCGAGCTTGAACGCCGGGCGGCGGGATTCCGGCACCGCTTCACGTCGGACTCCGACCTTGCGTCTCTCTTCAAGGGGATCCGCTCGGTCCTTCTGGCACACGGCTCTTTGAAATCATGTTTCCTGGCCGGGCTGGCCGAGAAGGACAAAACGGTGATCCCGGCGCTGGAGCGATTCAGGGCCCGGTTCGACTGCCCCGCCGCCCACGTGCTGCCTTCCGCCGCCGGAGCGGGCAAACGCCTGCACCTGTTTCTGCGCTGGATGGTGCGGCACGATGACGTTGACCCGGGGGGCTGGGAGGAGGCAGGCGCGCATCGCCTCCTGATCCCGCTGGACACCCACATGTCGCAGTTCGGACGGGAGTTTCACCTGACACGCATGAAGACGTCCGGCCGCAAGATGGCCGAGCAGATAACCGACGGCTTCCGTGCCATCCGGCCAGATGACCCGGTCCGCTACGACTTCGTCATCACACGCTTCGGCATACGCAGCGATATGAACCAGTCCGAACGAGCAGCCCTGGGCTCTTTCCCTGCCCGGCCTTGAACTCACCCGTCGGCCGTCGCCTCCGCCACCCACTTCGCATAGTCGGGTGTGACTTCCAGCGGCTCGATGACGATTTCCGGCAGCTCGTACGGGTGAAGCTTCCGCAGTGCCGCAACCAGCTCCTTCGCCCTGCCGGGCGCGGTTTTCAGCCGCAACAGCCTCTCGGTCTCACGACGCACTTCGCCCTTCCACCTGTAGACGCTCGTGATCGGCGTGACCTGCCCGCACGCCGCCAGCCGCCCATTGACAAGCTCGTCAGCTATCCTCTCCGCCGTCGCCGCGTCGGAGAAGGTCGTGGATACCGCGCTGCACATCCCAACGGAACCGTCTGTTGTGAACATCTCCGCCCTCCCCTCAGGCAGGTAGATTCGAACACGCGCAGTCCGCCGTCAAGCACGCTCGCCCGTTCCTTCCTTGTCCGTTCCGCCGGCCGCCGTGCATAATGTACGCCTGTCACACACACGCCGGAGACCCGGGGCGAACGAAAGACACTGAGATATGGAACGGCTGGACGCCATACTGATAGCAGGCGACGAGCCGCTCGAGGTGCTGGGGAAGGATGAGCGGGCGAGCATGCGCCTCGATGTGGACGGACACCCGGCGTCGATCGACTTCCTCGACGCATATTTCAGAACCGGCCGCGACGCCGGCAGAGCCTCGTCACTCCTCGCATCCGACGGCCGCCCGTTCCTCTCTCTGAATGGCGAATACCTCCGGCAGCACCTCGAATCGCGCGGACTCCGCGTCGAGGTGATCCGCAACTACTCGGCCACGCGTGAGCGCTTCCTTGCGGACCTGGCAACCGCGCCTCCACGGGCAGTCGTGATATCAACCACCTTCCTGCCGTTCGCGGCGCAGATTGACGCCGTCGCCGCGGAAATCAAGCAGGCCGCGCCCGGAACCGCCGTCATCGCCGGCGGCATACAGGTGTGGAAGTCACACCAGCACCGGTTGATGGCGGAAAAGGGCCTCGTCGGACACGATATCCTGCCCGCGCTGGCGGAACACAACTACCTCGTGGACCCGGCCCGGCCTTCACCTGTGGATTTCCTCATCATCAGCGAATACGGGGAAAGCACTCTCGCGGACCTGCTGCTGACTCTGCGCGGCGTAGGCGGAACAGGCTCCGTTCCCAACCTTGCGCGCCAGATGCATGGCAAGTGGCGGATCGGCCGGCTTGAGCCGGAAACACCGCGCGAGGTGCGCGTTGACTGGGCCCGCGTCTCTTTCCCGCATCCCCGCGTGTATGTGCCGATCGAGTCCGGCGTGGGCTGCGGGTTCCATTGCTCGTTCTGCGATTTCCGAGGACTGAGACCCGTACGCCTCCGCAGCGTGCCCTCGGTGGTGGACGAGATACGCTCTATCCCGCCGCAGAGAGACGGTTTCCGCCGCGTGTATTTCACCGACGATAACCTGTTCGGATCGAAGAAGCGCGCGGCCGACATCTGCCGCGCGCTCATCACGGCCAAGCTGGCGGTGAGGTGGCGCGGCATGGTCAGGATAGGCATCGTTGACGGCGAGATCGCGGAGCTGATGGCCCGGTCAGGCTGCCTGGAGATCCTGCTCGGAATAGAATCCGGCGATCCGGACATCCTGCTTTCGATGAACAAGCAGATCACCCCGGACCGCATACTTGCCGGCGTCAACCATCTGGCCGACCACGGCATAAACACGAAAAGCACCTTCATAGTAGGTTTCCCGGGCGAGACCGAACGTACGGTATCGAACACCGTGGACCTGCTGAATGCATACCCGTGCGACGGCAACTCGGCCCACAGGTTTCTCTTCTTCATGTTCGCGGTCCTGCCCCTCTCGCTCACGGCATCGCCCGAATGGCGCGAGCGTTTCGGCATCAAGGGCTACGGCTACAAGTGGCGCCACGCGACGATGGACTCGACCGAAGCCGCGTCACATGTCGCCGCCATGCACGACAGGGTGAGGGACGAAATAAGCCCAAGCTACTTACTGGAAGTGCCGGAGCTTAACGGGTTCTCCCATGCGCATATAAGGACCGTTTACACCTTGAGGACCAGGCTGGCCCGGGCTCAAAGGGGCGCCGCGTTCGCGGGACGCGAACGGGAACTGTGGGCCGCGATGGAGAGCCTCTTCCCGACGGGAAAAGGCGCGCACTCCTGAACAGCCGGGAGCCGGATTTCAGTCAGGCTCCCGGAAACAGGTTCACCAGCATCGGGAGCAGATCTTCCCACGCGCGCTGCTTGCCGCAGGTGGCATCGGTGCCCGCATCCAGGGCGGAACCACGGGTCATCCCGTCGTCTTCGAGCGTGAGGATGACCACCTTCGGCGCATCGGGCAGAGCCTTGATTGTGCGCACTTTGCTCCAGACGTCGGCCCCGGGCATCTTGACGTCTATCACGACCAGGTCGGGCTTCTCGCGAACCGCACTCTCGACAACCGCCTCCGCACCCGCCTCCTCGGCGACAACCTGGAATGGCCCGCGGTCCTCCAGGAAACGACGGAGCGACTGCCGCAATACCGGTGAATCATCTACTACAAGCGTTCGTATGATCCGGTTCATGGGGATCATGGTCCATGATCCCGGCGAATTCATGAATACAGGGAATCCTGTAATCCGCGTCAGTAATATCCTGTATGCGCGGGGAAGGGATTCAGGCCTGCGTCCAGCCCTGCCTGATGGCGTAGCGGACAACTTCACTGGCCGAATGGGCATCGAGCTTGCGCATCAAGTTCGCTCTGTGCGTATCAACGGTCAGAACGCTTATTCCGAGTTCGGATGCCATTTCCTTGCTGCTCTTCCCTTCGGCGATGAGCTGGGCGATCTCGCGCTCGCGCTCGGTGAGGACCTCGCCACGTTCGCGCAGGGATTCCTGGACGTTGCGCGGCGACGCGTAGTCGCCGAGTAGAAGATCGGAAACATCCGATGTGAAGAAGGGCTTGTGTTCGGACAGCGCTTCCAGGGCGGCGACAATCAACTCGCCGGCATCGGTCTTCAACATGCAGCCCCTGGCGCCGGCGTCCAGCACCTCGCGAAGCAACTGACGGGAACTGTGCATCGTGAGGACCAGCACTTCACAGTCAGGAAGGTGACGGCGGATGCGCCGCGCCGCTTCCAGCCCGTTGAGAAGCGGCATCGTTATGTCCAGGATGGCTATGTCAGGCTTAAGGGCCGCCGCAAGCTCAACGGCATCCCTGCCGTTGTCGGCCTCGCCGACCAACTCCCACCGGTCGTCGCCGCTCACCAGTGAACGCACACCGCGCCTGACCATTTCGTGATCGTCGGCGATGATTATCCGCCAGCACTTCTTCACTGCTCGATCTCCATGAACGGAAGAACGGCTTTCACCGTCGTTCCGCCGGGGCCGCTGGCTATATCGAGCCTGCCCCCAAGCTGACGCATGCGTTCACGCATCCCGCGGATCCCAATTCCCAGCAGAACGCCGCCAGGGCCGCCTGAACCTGGCAGTTCCCCGGGCATTCCCCTTCCCTTGTCGTTCACCTCAAGCCCGATCTCTCCCGCGCCCCGAGTAAACCGGACCGCCGCCGTGCTGCTGCCGGAATGCCGCAGAATGTTGGCCAGGCTTTCCTGCATCACCCGGAACAGCGCGGTTTCCGTCTCGGGAGGCAGGCGGCCGAGGTCCGCCGGCACGTCCAGTTCCACGGCAATGCCGCTTCTGTCCGCAAACCCGTCCACGTATTCCTTGACCACACCGGCCAGCCCCATCTCCTCAAGCAGAGGCGGATAGAGCAGATGCGACATCGTCTTCAGCTCGGATGCGCAGCGCTCGGCACACACCACGCTGTCGGCCAGCGCGGCCCTGCCGTCAGCACCCAACGCGTCCATGTGCCTGCGAAGGACGGAAAGGTTCATGGAAAGAGCGGCAAGATCCTGCGCCGTTCCGTCATGCAGCTCGCGCGCAAGCCGCCGTCTCTCCTCGTCCTGCAACTGCAGGAGCCTGGCCGACATGTCGTGCAAAGCCTTCTGGTTAGCCGCCCGCTCTATCGCGTAGGTGATGGAACGTTTGAGCAGGGATTCGTCAACCTGATCTTTCACCAGGTAATCCTGCGCCCCGGCTTTCATCGCTTCGTGGGCAACTTCGTCGTCGTTCAAAACGGTGAGAATCACGATCGGCGTATCGCCAGCGGCCGCGCGCATCCGGGAAAAAGTCTCTATCCTGCGGCTGTCGGGAAGTCCCAGGTCGAGCAGAACCACGTCAAACCCGCCTGCGCGGATCGCCGACAGCGCCTCTGCCAGCGAGCCGGCCGCGTCAACGGTGAAACGGCCGTGCCCTTTCCTGACAAGCAGGTCACGCACGAGATAAACGAAACCCGCGTTGTCCTCGACAAGAAGAACTCTGGTTGCTTCTGCTGTGGACACCTGAAGCCCGGAAATGGAGCGGGAGACGGGGATCGAACCCGCGACGTTCAGCTTGGGAAGCTGACATTCTACCGCTGAATTACTCCCGCCCGAGTGCGCGGCAAGGATAGCCGTATCCCCGCCGCAAATACAAGCTCCAGTTACGGGTGCATGCGCATAGGCGCCGCCCCGCCGTTCACCTCGCTTCCGCAAGCACGCGGAAGGGACTGCCTGAGCGATAGAGCGCCAGCCGCGCCTCGACCTGTCCGAGGCGGTCGCCATCGGCGCCCGCCCGCCTCAACAGCGCAACAGCAGCCGTCGCGGTCTCAACCGCCGCGTCATACCTGCCGGCCTCGGCAAGGGCGGCGGCCAGAACATCGAGCACCTCGGCGCTTTGCCCGCCGGTCGCCCGGTTTGCTTCCTCGGCAAGCTGAACGGCATCTTCCCCATCCCTTAGTGCGTCGTCGGACGATACCGCCAGCAGCCACGCGAGATGCTGCCGCGCCGGCGTCAATCCCGGCTCTCCGCGCAGCGCCGACCGGAGATGCGCCACGGCGTCGGAGTGCCGCCCCTCCTGCTCGGCCATCAGCCCAAGAAAGAAATGCGGCTTGGCGTAGCCGGGGCTCACCGCCAGCGCCTGCCGCCACATCTCCGCGGCCTCCTCGCGCCTGCCGGTGCGGTCGTAGGCAAGCGCCAGGTTGTTGTACGTCTTGGGATGCGAAGGATATATCCGTATCGCCTCGAGGTAATGCGGAACGGCATCCGCGTCCCGCCCCTGCCCGTAGAGGGCAAGCCCCATGTTGTTTCGCGCTGAGGCATGCAGCCTGGTGACCGAAAGAGCGCGCCGCCGCCCTTCACCGTCGGGGATCCCTGCGATGTCGGCCTCCGTCGTTGCCGGCACTGACTCAAGCCTGCGAAGCAACTCTGCGCAGCATGCCTCCGCTTCGGCATGCCGGCCTTCGCCGAGAAGCCCCACCGAGAGCCCGACATAGGCGCGCAGGTTCTCCGGCCGCTTGCGCAACACGTCCTGCCAGACCGTTACGGCGGACCGGTAAACCGTGTTTCTTTGATGTGACAGCAGAACAAGAACAGCCGCGACCGGCGCCAGCAGGCACACAAGCGCCACCCCCCTCGACGCCAGGCGGCGGCCGGGCCCGCCGCCGCGCGCCAGCTTCCGCATCAGCCAGTCGGCGCCAAACACAAAAGCCGCTGAAGCCGACGCGAGCGGAAGATAGGCCCTGTGCTCGAAGAAGACGTCCTCAAGCGGCATCACACTTGATGTCGGGGCGAGTATCCCGAAGAACCACAACCCCAGGAACCCGACGGCAGGATGCCGAAAGAACGCCCACAACGTGGCCGCGCCGGCAAAGAGCAGCGGCAGGGCGCCGGCAACTGCGCCCCATGACACCGGGGGCGGTTCGAATGCCGGATCGAGGCACTGCCCGGCCGGGATCAACGCAAGCCGCAGGTAACGCATCACCGCTCCCGGCTGCGCGAGTATATAGCGGACCCTGTCCACCTCCAGCCCCATCTCCCGCGCCGCATGCGGCGCCGCCGCCTCAAGCGCCATCAGAGAGGCGAGCACGACCCATGTCGCACACAGCCCGGCGTAGAACATCGGCCGTTCCTGCAACGCCTTGCGGAAGGAACCGGAGATGAAGACCCGGTCAAAGAGCAAGAGCATCACCGGCGCCGTCACCATCACCTGTTTGGTCCCCATCCCAAGCGCACATGCCACAACCCCCAACCCCTGCCACATCGCACGGCTCCGACAGGAAAGGCTCCTCAACAGTGAGTAGAGCGCCGCAAGGTAGAACATGCCCATCAGCGACTCGGAACGCTGACACAGGTACGTGACGCTTCCAGTCTGCAACGGGTGCACGGCCCAGAGCAGGGCAACACAGAATGCCAGAGGCAAAGAGGCCGGCCCGTATGCCCCGGCCAGCTTCGGGAGAAGACAGACGCGCCGCACGGCGCCGAACAGGAACAGCGCCGCCGCCAGGTGTATCAGTATGTTCGTGAGGTGGTAGTCGGCCGGGTTGAGCCTGCCCGTCGCGTAGTTGGCCGCGAAGGTCAGGTCCGTCACGAACCTGCACGGCTGGAAGATGTGATCCCACGGCGGCAGGAACTCGCGCGCGCGCCGGTTTGCAAGAATCACGTTCGCGTCGTCAAACAGGAACGGCGAGGTGAACGTGTTCGAGTAGGCGGCAAAGACCGCCATGGCGATGACCAGCGGAGCGATCACGTTCCAGCGCAGGCGCACGCGGCCACGCGCGCCTTCCGCCTTCATGGGGCTGACTCCCTGCCCGGTCACACTCTCCCCTTCCTGTTCGTCGCCTGAGCCCGTCACGGCATCTTCGCCCCGCGCCAGCGAAGCGGACTGTGGCGGCCGACGGGAACCGATCCGCGAAGGGCGCCGGCAACGAACTTCTGCGCCGACTCAACAGCCGCCGGCAGTCCGCGGCCCAGCGCGAGATACGCAGCGAGTGCGGCGGAGAAGGTGCAGCCCGTGCCGTGAGTCTGCGCGGTCCTGATACGCGGCGTCCTGAATTCGTGGATCCGCCCGCCATCGGCAAGCACGTCCACCACATCGTCGCCATGCTCCAGGTGGCCGCCCTTTACGACAAACGCCGCGCCGTACCGGCCGGAAAGATCCATTGCGGCCGCCCTTATCGAGTCAAGCGAGTCCATGCGCCGGCCGGCCAGCACCTCGGCTTCGGGAAGGTTCGGCGTCACAACCGTCGCCGCCGGCAGAAGTCTCCGGCACATCGCCTCGACGGCGTCTTCGGCAAGCAGCCGCGCGCCGGATGTGGCGACCATCACCGGGTCCACGACCAGCGCGGGAATCCGAGCGGCCGCCAGCGCCTCGACCGCGGCATCGATCAACTCCGTGGAATAGAGCATTCCCGTCTTGGCGGCGCGCACGTCAAATGCTTCCACGACCGCCTTGACCTGCGCCGCCACAATCCCGGGACTCGCGGCCTCAACGCCTTGTACGCCGTCCGGATTCTGGGCGGTGAGACAGGTGATTGCGCAAGTGCCGAAAACTCCGATCGCCTCGAAGGTCTTGAGATCCGCCTGTATTCCGGCCCCGCCGCCGCTGTCGGACCCGGCGACGGTCAGAACGGCGGGCATCGCGTCCGCCGTTCCCGGTCTGTCTCCAGCGCGGCTCATTTCGTCACGGTCCAGCCGGCAGCCCACGGCCCGTCACGCGCGTATCTGCCCGGCCCTGGCAAGGGCCTTGGCTTCGACGCTCTGGATCTCGGCGTAGCCCTGCGAGCTCACCGGATTCAGCCCGGCGCTCGCCTCCATCGAAGAGTCGGCCTCGTTGTAGATTGAACCAGGGCAATCGCTCAGGCTTGAGAAGAGGATGTTGCCCTTGTACAGGTTCACCCTCACAAGCCCGTTGGCATGCTGTGCGAATGAATCCATCGCCGCCAGCGAAGCCGTCGTCAGCGGGTCGAAATAGCGCCCGTCATAAACCTGCCCGGCCACCAGCGAGGAAAGCTGCTGAAACAGCGCCGTGCAGCGACGATCCAGCACCGCCTGGTATACCTGCCTGAGGCAAAAGCCGAGCAGTTCCATTCCCGGCGCTTCATACACGCCCCGGCTCTTGGTGCCGACAATCCTGTTCTCAAGCGCGTTCTTGAGACCGATCCCGTTCCGCCCGCCGATGTGGTTGGCTATCTGCATCGCATCGAGCGCGGACACCGGCTTGTTCTGTATCTCCACGGCGTTGCCGCGGCGGAAACGGACAACAAACGGCTCCGGCCTGTCCGGCGCCTTCATCGGCCACACGCCCATCTGCGGCTCCACGATCGTGCTGGGAGTTTCCAGGCTCTCCAGATCCTCCGCCTCGTAGGATAGCCCCGCGAGGTTCGCATCCGTCGAGTAACGTTTGCGGCCGCCCGGGAACGCTTCGATCCCGGCATTGCTCAGGTAGTCGGCCATCTGCTTCCGGCCCGGGAATTCCTTCAGCATGTCCGGATCGCGCCAGGGCGCGTAAATCTTCATTTCTGGCGCCAACACGTTGGTGTACCGCTCAAACCGCATCTGGTCATTGCCGCGCCCGGTGGCGCCGTGAACGAGGACTGCGCACCCGCGCTTCTTCATCTCCGGGATCAGCCCGCGCACCGTCACCGCGCGTGCTATGCCGGTCGAGTTCCAGTAGCCGCCGTCGTACATCGCCTGCGCGCGGATCATCTGGAAACAGGCCTCGGCCATTTCCTGCTTCAGGTCAACTATCGTCGTGTGCACGCCGCACGGGGCCATGCGCTTCGATATCTCGCCGATATCGGACTCATCAGCCTGCCCCAGGTCGGCCGCAAAGCACTGCACGTTCGCGCCGGCGTCAACAAGCCTCTTCGCGATCGTGCGGCTGTCAAGGCCGCCGGAAACGCAAACACCCAGCTTCTCGCCCCTTACGTCAGCCAGCTTCATCGAAGCTCCCTCCAGGAAAAACGGCCCATCACTCGGCGGTCTGCTCGCCATGCCACTCGGCAAGGCAGTCGCCCACGATGTCCACGGCCTCCTCCAATTCGTTGTCCCGCACGTTCAACGGAGGCAGGAACCGCACAACCTTCTCCGCCGTGGCAAGCGTCAGCAGCCCGGCGTCGGACAGCATCTGCACCAGCGGCCCGGCCGGTTCGTCGAGGACAATGCCGACCATCAAACCGCGGCCTCGGACTTCCTTGACGTGAGCGAACTTGCCGACGAATCCGCCAAGGGCGTTCCTGAACTCCGCACCCTTCTCCGCCGCGCGCGACAGAAGCCCCTCCTCCTCAATCACCCGGATCGCCGCCAACGCCGCGGCGCAGGCCAGGGGCGTGCCGCCAAATGTGCTGGCATGCTTGCCCGGCTGGAACACGTCCGAAACCCCGGGCGCCGCCACAACCGCGCCGATCGGGTAGCCGTTCCCCAGCGCCTTGGCCAGCGAAAATGCGTCAGGCTGGACTCCGTAGCCCTGGAACCCGAACCAGTTTCCCGTCCGGCCCATGCCGCACTGCACCTCGTCGCAAAGCATCAGCAGCCCCTTGTCATTGCAGAGCTGGCGCACGCCGTTGAAGAACGCCTCGTCGGCGGGAACAACGCCCCCTTCGCCCTGCACAGCCTCGAGCAGAACCGCCACGGTCTTCTCGCCGACCAGCGCCGCGACAGAGTCGAGGTTGTTGAACTCGGCATGGACAAACCCTTCCGGCATCGGCTCGAAGCCTTTCTTGACCTTGTCCTGCCCGGTCGCCGCCGCCGTCGCAAGAGTGCGCCCGTGGAAGGAGTTCTTCATGCAAATGACCTCGTAACGGCCCTTGTCATGCCCCCAGAGCCGCGCGAGCTTTATGAGCCCCTCGTTCCCCTCGGCGCCGGAGTTGCAGAAGAAACACTTGCCGCCCATCGAAAGCGATGAAAGCTTCTCGGCCAGCAATGACTGGTTCTCGTTGTAGTACATGTTCGAAACGTGGGTCAGAACCTGCGCCTGCTCGGCCACCGCCTGCGCGACCGCCGGATGGCTGTGGCCGACGTTGACGACCGAAATGCCGGCCGCAAAGTCGAGATAGACCTTTCCCTCGGAATCCCACACGCGGGTGCCCTTGCCGCGCACCAGCGCGAGCTTCTGCGCGTATGTGGGCATCACGTACTTCTGGTACCGTTCGACTATTTCCTGGGTCTTGCTCATTTCACATTATCTCCGTCCCTACTCCCTCATCCGTGAACACTTCCAGCAGGATCGAGTGCGGCATCCGGCCGTCCACCATGTGCACCTTCCGCACGCCGGCGTGAACCGCGTCAATGCAGCCCTGTATCTTCGGCAGCATCCCGCCCGATATCACGCCTTCCTGCACAAGCCTCTCAACATCCCCCACCTTCAACGTGGAAAGAAGGGATGTCTCGTCTTCCGGGTCCCTCAACACCCCCGGCACGTCGCTGAGAAATACCAGTTTCCTCGCATGAAGCGCCTTTGCCACCGCCGCGGCGGCGGAATCGGCGTTGACGTTATGCACCTTCCCGTCCGGGCCGCGCCCCAGCGGCGTCATCACCGGAACCGCTCCCGAATCAAGCGCAGAAAGAATCGGACCCGTGTCCACATCGCCGGGCTCGCCGACAAATCCCCAGTCCAGCAGCTCGCCGGTCTTCTCGTCCAGGTGTGTCTTGCGGACAACCCGCAACACGTCCTCGCCGTTCATGCCCACGGCATTCGCTCCCATCCCGCCCAACACGGAAACGAGGTACGGGTTCAGCTCTTCCTTCATCACCTGCTCCACGATCCTGATCGTGCGCTCGCAGGTAACCCTGTGTCCGCGCACGAAGGAGGGCTTGATGCCGTGCCTGTCCATCCCGCGCGATATCGCCTTGCCGCCTCCATGCACCACCACAGCCCGCATGCCGACACACTCCATGAAAGCCACGTCACGCAGAACGCTCTCGACGTGCGACTTGTCCTCCATCGCGCTGCCGCCGAGCTTCACGACGACTATCTCGTTCCGGAAACGCTGGATGTACGGCAATGCCTCGATCAGGACCGCGGCCTTGCGGATGAGTTCGCCGGTGCGCTTGCCGCCGGACGTGCCGGTTGCGCTCACGTGGTGTACTCCGAGTTGATGCTGACGTATTCGTGGCTGCAGTCGCAGGTGAACAGCCGCGTTTCGGCGGCGCCGGCGTTCAGGTTCACGTCCACGGTGAACCGCTTCCGCTTCAGGACCTCGGCAAGAGCGCCCTTGGTCATCCCCGGCGCTGCCATGCCGCCGCGCACCGCCGCAAGCTCATCGTAGGAGATGTCCACCCGGTCAGGATCGAAGATCGCGCCGGAATAACCGGCGGCGTCTATCACCCTGCCCCAGTTCGGATCCTGCCCGAACCACGAGGTCTTCACCAGGAGCGAGTTTGCTATCGCGCGAGCCGCCTTCTCGGCGTCCGAGTCGCTCGCGGCCCCGCGGATCTGGACGGTGACGAACTTCGTTGCGCCTTCCCCGTCGATCACTATCTTGTGCGCCAGCCGCATGGCCACGTTCTCGAGCGCCGCCTCGAACACCGGCCAGTCAGGATGCTTCTCGCCGAGCACCGCGCCCGCCGCCGCGCCGTTCGCAAGCAGAAGCACCGTGTCGTTGCAGCTCTGGTCCCCGTCCACGCTTATGCGGTTGAAAGTCCTGTTCACCACCCGCGCAAGGGCGTTCTGAAGGGATGCCCCGTCAACCGCGGCATCGGTGGTGATGAACGAAAGCATCGTCGCCATCTTCGGCTCGATCATGCCAGCGCCTTTTGCCATGCCGCCAAGCCGTGACTTCACCCCGCCGGCCGTGAACTCGACCGCCGCCCTCTTGGGCCCGGTGTCGGTGGTCATGATCGCCTCGGAAGCATCATCGCCGCCCTGTGCGGAGACCAGGCCGGCAGCCTTCGCAATGCCCTTCTCAATCACGTCCATCGGGAGGAATATCCCGATCGTGCCCGTGGAGCATACGAAAACCGTGGACTCGGCCGTCTTCAGGGCCGACGCGGTAACGGCGGCCATGCGCCCGGCGTCCGCAATCCCGCGCGCGCCGGTGCATGCGTTGGCGCATCCGCTGTTGATGACGATCGCCGACGCCTTCCCGCCGCGCAAACGCTCGCGGCAGAGCTTCACGGTGGCGCCTTGCACGCGGTTTGTCGTGAAAACGCCCGCGACTGCCGCGGGCGGATTCGAAACGACGATCGCAAGGTCCTTCGAGCTCTTCTTGATGCCGGCGTGGATTCCCGCCGCCGAATACCCTTTCGCCGCAGTCACACCGCCTTCCAAATCAACCATACCGCTGGTATTGCTGCTCATCAGTAGTCTCCGGGAGCACAAAAAACGCGCGTCACTATCCGCAATCGGCCATGGAAAGTCGAACAGAAACTGGACGCCCGCAATGGAGCCGCGACTCGTTCAACGCCGCGGATGCCGAGGCCGCCCTGCGCCGGGACGATAGCCGCTTCTACCGCGCTCCGGACGCTGCTCGCGCCGCCGGCGGAAGGCGGCTTCAGGCGCCGGTTGGAGCAGATCCTCCGGCGGCACCGAACACGGAAGACTCCGGCCAATGTACTTCTCTATCTCGGGAATGACGAACGACTCGTCCTCGCATGCCAGCGACACGGCGACGCCTCTCTGTCCCGCACGGCCGGTCCTGCCGATACGGTGTACGTAGTCCTCGGGTTCGTAGGGGAAGTCGTAATTCACCACGTGCGATATGCTGTCCACGTGTATGCCGCGGCCGGCGACATCCGTCGCGACTAGAACGCCCAGCCGCCCATCCCGAAACGCATCGAGTATCTTCAGGCGTTTCTTCTGTTCCACGTCGCCGGAAAGCATGTCGGTCGAGAGCCCGCAGGCGCCAAGCATCTCCACGAGATCGCGCGTGCGGTCGCGCCGGTTGACGAACACGAGAACCTTCGTTGCCTCCGGCTTCCTGAGAATGTTGTAGAGAACGGCGAACTTCTCCTTCGAGGCAACCGCGTATACGACCTGGTCCACCGTCTGGACAGCGACGTTTTCCGGCTCGACCTCCACCACAACCGCGTTCTTCATCCACTGACCCGCAAGCATGCGGACCTCGGAAGTCAGCGTCGCGCTGAACAGCAGCGTCCGCCGGTTGTCCCTGCCGGGCAATTTGCCGACGATGCGCCTGACGTCGGGAATGAAACCCATGTCGAGCATCCGGTCAGCCTCGTCAACAACGAAGACCTCGACCGCCGAGAGGTCAATTACGCCCCTGCGCACAAAGTCCAGAAGACGCCCCGGAGTGGCAGCCACAAGGTCAGGCGCTTCGGCCGTCAGTTCCCTCTCCTGCTTGTCCATGTCCATGCCGCCGTAAACGGCAAGCGACCTGAAACCCGCATATCGCCCGAGCATGTCGGCTTCCTCGACGATCTGCACGGTCAGCTCGCGCGTCGGCGCGATCACCAGGGCCCGTGGCCTGGCAGGCCTGCCGCCATGCGCGCTGCGGGGATTCTCCAGAAAGCGGCGGAAGAGAAGTATCAGGAACGCGGCGGTCTTGCCCGTTCCCGTCTGCGCGCGGCCGGTCAGGTCGGAATCGTCTGGCCTGGCCAGCACCTTCGCCTGGATCGGCGTGCAATAGCTGAATCCGCACTCGTGGATCCCGCGCATCAGCGGGTCCGGCAGCCCCAGGTCGTGGAACCGGACACTGCCGGCTTTCTCGGGCACGGGATGATCCGCCTGGGTCCACGCAGCGGACTCCTGCGCCGACGGCGCCTGGTCAGGCTGTGCGGGACGAATGAGCTGCTCGGACTGCGCCACCGGGCGTTTCCGCCTGCGGCGCTGCCTCCGGCGCGGTTCACCGGAGGAAACCGACATGGACTTGGCGACCGGGCCCGGCTTCCCGGCCCGGGCCGGGCTTCCGAAAATATGGCGGCTCAGCCGCTTAAGAAATGCAATCGGCATCTGGACGGTTCTCGCGCCCTGAACACGCAGGGCGCGCTGTCTTGCTCAATCCCGGCGAATTAACGCTTCGAGAACTGGAAGCGCTTGCGGGCGCCGGGCTGGCCGGCCTTCTTGCGTTCCTTCATGCGGGCGTCCCGCGTGAGGCAACCGCTGCTCCTGAGCACATCGCGAAGAGAGGCATCCGCGGCCAGCAACGCCCTGGCCAGCGCGTGGCGCACCGCGCCCGCCTGGCCGGTCGGCCCGCCGCCGGAAACCTTGGCGAAAAGGTCGTAACGGCCCACGGCGTTCGTCAGCTTCAGAGGCTGCTCAATGAAGCTGCGAAGGGCCTCGCTGGGGAAATAGTTCTCGAACGGGCGCCGATTCACCTGCTGCTTGCCCGTGCCGGGCGACAGCCATACGCGGGCGACGGCATCCTTCCTGCGCCCGGTGGCAACAAACGCGTTCTTGGTATCAACCACGTTTCACTCTCCCGCCCCGAACACGGGGCACTGTCACTTCGCCGAACCCGCGGCAACCGGCGCTTGCGCCGCGTGCGGGTGTTCCGGCCCGGCGTACACCTTCAGCCGTGTCTCGAGCTTCCGCCTCGTGGCGTTGCCCGGCAACATGCCGTGTACCGCCTCGCGGATCATCCTGTCGGGATGACGCTCCCTCATGACCGCAGCCGTTGTCTTCTTCAGACCTGCGCGGTAGCCGGAGTAACGCTGGTATATCTTCTGCGTTTCCTTGCGGCCGGTAAGTTTCACGCGCTCGGCGTTGATCACAACGACGAAGTCGCCGGTATCAACGTTCGGAGTGTAATCAGGGTTGTTGCGCCCGCGCAAAGCGTTGGCAACCTTTACCGCCAGCCGGCCAAGCGGCTGACCCGCGGCATCAAACACAACCCACTTCCTGTTGTCGCCGGGATCACCGGCCCTGGTAGTCTTCATACTTATATCTTTCCACCTGATGGGGCAAAAAAGAGAGGCGCACAGTACCGAAGCCCGCGAAGGATGTCAACTGCTTCCAACAGGAAAACTTCGGCGGTCAGTTTGCGCTTGCGCCCGCCTGCTCCTGCCCCGCCGCAACCGCCACGACGGGAGACTCATCAGCCGCGTCAAGTTCCATCTCGCGCAGCCTGACTTCCCGCCTGCGGTCCGACAGTTTCGCTTCCTGTTCCGCCACCAACCCGCTCCTCACCTGCACCTCGCGCTCCGAACCGCCAAGCGCTCTTTCCCTCTCGGCCAGTTCCAGTTCACGGCGGCGCAGCTGGAGTTCTTTCTCGGCCAGTTCCTGTTCGCGCCGGGCGATGTCCAGATTCTTCTGCCTTGCCGTCATCACCTCGGTTCTCGCCTTGAGAATCCGCTCGCGGACGGCCAGCTCGGCCTCGGCGACCCTGATCGCCGCTTCCGCGTCACGCCCGTCGGAGCCCGCGGGAACACGGGCGCTGCCGGGGTCGGGAGACCGGACCGGAGCCGCCGGTTTCGGCGCCGGCGGCTGCCCCTTCTTCGCCGGAGATCCGCGGGCGGGATCGGCCAGTTCACTCTCCGACCACCCCTGCTTCCAGAGCCCCTCCGCCTGCAAAGCCTGCTTCCGCCTCCGCGACTCGGCGGCTATGTCTTCCGGCGTGTCGAGCACATACGGCGTGATGAAAACCACCGTCTCGGTCTTCGATGCGGTCTTGCCGTGCGACCCGAACAGCCAGCCCAGGAACGGGATGGAACTCAGCACGGGGATGCCGCCCTTTGTGTTTGACGTCCGCTCGGAAACGAGCCCGCCAAGCACGATCGTCTGCCTGTTCTCCACGGCTATGGCCGCGGACAGGGTGCGCGAGCTGTAGATGATCGTACCCGTCAAATTCTCGGTCGCCACGCCCTGGGTCGCCTTGGCGTTCGGCTGGCTCAGCCGCTGCTCGATGTCCATCATCACAACCCGGTTTTCGTTGATGTGCGGCTTGACCGTCAGCTCGAGGCCGACTTCCTTCTGCTCGTAGTTGTCGTAATCGCCGCCCTCGGTTGAACTGCGCCTTGTCGTGCCGGAATAGACGTACATCAGATCCGTTGAAGTGATCTTGGCCTCTTTGTTGTCCGTGGTGAGGATCACCGGCGTTGACACGACCTTCACGCGGCTGTCCGTCTGCGCCATCTTCAGCACGGCGTCAAGGTTCAGCCCGAAGTAGGTAAAGTAGTACGACAGCCCGGCAAACGGAACCGGACTGGAAGCCGCCGTGGCGTTGAACGGCGTGGCCGAGCCGCCGCCGCCGGACCCGGTGAAAGCCAGGACCGGAGTCCTGGTGCCCGCCCCGTTCTCATTGAAAGACACCATCGAACGCTGCAGCCAGTCGACGCCGGCGCTCAGCGTGTCGCTCAACTGGATATCCAGGATCGCCGCCTCTATCAGCACCTGTGAAAGCATCATGTCCATGTCCGCGACGATCTCCGATATCGTCGCGATGTCGGACCGGCTGGCCATGATTATCAGCGAGTTCGTCCGCTCGTCTGAGAGTATCTTGATGTTGTCCTTGTAAAGCTCGCCTATCTTCGACTTCCCTGCCTTCTCCGCGCCGCCGGCACCAAGGCTCTTCACGTAATCGCGCAACGCGGCGGCCTCGCCTTCCGCAGCCCCCTCCGCGCGCACCGGCTTGGACGCGTCTTCGCCTTTCGCCGCGGCGCCGACAAGATCGTTGAGCATGCCGGCGACCGCCTTGGCTTCGGCGTATTCCAGCCTGAACACCTTCACTATCACGTCAGGCGCGGTGGCGACGTCGAGCACCTTTATGATCTTTTCGAAGAACGACATGTTCTCCGGCCTGGTGATGATTATGAGAATGCCGGTCCGGTCGTCGGAGACTATCCTGACCTTGCCGCGGATGATGCCGCGCTCGGCTTCCTCTATGACTGTCTCGACGATCTGCTCCTCGGCTGGCGACGGTGCTGTCGGGACCAGCGAGCGCAACCCGGGCCGGATCAGGCCGACGGGCGCCGCCGGGCCAGCCGGCCGGGGCACGACACCCGGCGCGCCGGACATGCGCGGCTGCGCGACAACCGCCTTCTTCGCCTCGTCCTTCTGCGATTCGGCGATTATCTCCTCAAGCTTGGCCTTTATGTCGGCCGGCTTCGCGTGAAGGATGTGAATGATGTTCGGCTCCTCCCGCACCTCCACCGGCTGGTCCACTATGCGCAGCATCTGCATGATCCTGTTTATGTTGGCGGCATCGTCGGTGATCAGGAGGCTGTTGATGCTCTCGAAGGGAACAACCTTCGCGTAGCCGTGTTTCAGCGCATCAACCGCCTTCTTCGCTGTTTCCAACTCGATGTTGCGGATCACCATCATCTGGCTGACGAGCTGCCCCTTCTCCGGCAGCGGATCCTCGCCGGCGACTTCACTGATCTTCATCGCTTCCTCGCCGGCCTGGGCGATGGGAACGGCCTTCAGGAAAGTGTCGCCGACCTTCAGCAGCGCTATCCCGTTCATCGTGAGAACGGTGTCTATCGCCTGGAGGTAGTCGGTCATCGGGAGAGCGCCCTGACTCCGGAGCGTCACGCTTACCTTCGGCAGGTTGGGCGCCATCAGCAGTGTGCGCCCGGTCTTCTGCGCGTAGTCGTTCAGCACGATCTCCGTGCTGGCCATGTTGAATTTGAGCTCGCCCCCGGGCAGATCGGCGGCCGGATCAGGGACGGCGGCCGGGGCACTCGCTGCCGGCGTCGGCATCACCGCCGGCGCGGATCCGAGCCCGTTCGGCAGACGCACCGGCGCCGAAGGCGGCAGCAGGTCCTGCGCGAGGGATCTCAACGAAAAAGCGAACAGGAGCGACAGGCACGTTCCAGCCGTAAATCTGCTCATGGATTGGCTCCAGCCGTACTCCCCGCGGCGGACGGGGACTTCTCACGCCTGTACGCACAGTGAACAACGAACCGGCCGCGCAACTGGTCCTTGCCCACCGGCTTCACAAGCAACTGACGCACGTCGAACATAACACCGCGTGTTTGCAGATCAAAGAGGAAATGGACCAGCGAGGAAAGCGTGCCTTCCCACTGGCACTCGACGGGAAGCTCAAATATCTCTCCCATCGCCCGCTCGTCCAGCGCCTGCCGGCGCGGAATGTTCAACCCGTGCATGGAAGCCACCCGGTCTATCTCTGAAAGCCAGAACACGTCGGTTCTGCCGGATGCCGGCCGCGCCACGAGCTTCGAACTCAATTCGTCGAATTTCGCCTGCCAGCCGGGAGCCTCTGCGATCAGCCCCTCGTACTCCGCAATAGTCTCGCGGGCCGCGCGCTGCTCAGATCTCAGGGCCTTCCAGCGCTCCAGGTTCGGGCGCGCCAGGATCGCCGTTCCGCCGAAGAGGCAGACGGCAAGCGTGGCAACACCAAGAGTCGCTTCCCTCCTCGTGAGCTTCATTCGGACGCCTCCGGAAGCTTCAGTTCCACCTCGAACGTGTTCTTCCTGCGCTGACGGTCCCATGCCGGCCCGTTCAGCGTGGCACCGGCGAGCGTGCTGCTGGCATCGAGCTTCCTGCGGAAGTCGTAGATCAGGTTCACATCCTCGCACTCGCCGCCGATCTTCAGGGCATCGCCCTTCCTGTAGGTGAACGAGTTGAGGTCCAGGCCCTGCGGCTGTATCGAGGCTATCTCGCGCATGCAGTCCAACGCGGAAAGGGCACCCTTGCCGTAGGTCCCGAGTTGTATGACGCGCCGCCTGAGAGTCCTCACGTCCATCGCCTTCGGCTTGAGCATGTCGCGCTCGGCTTCAAGGGCGCGAAGCCTGCCCTCCTCGACTCCGACGCCGCCAAACAGCGCCGCGGCCGACAGCGCCCACAGGATAAGGACCGCAGCCAGGATGCCGATCGCGCGGGTTCTGAACTCCAGCACGCGCCGCACCTTCCGCCATGATTCCGGCGTCAGATCCAGCACGGGAGTCGCACGAGGCATGCCGCGGCGCGCCACACCCTCGCTGCGCGGGGCAAGCTCGAGGAGAGACCGCGACTGCCCCCGCGCTCCGAGCAGCTTGCCCAGCGCTGCGGCAAGAACGGGATCGGAATCCGACGCGCGCCAGACAACAACCGACGAAACCGAGCCGGCGCCGTGATCCATCTCAACGGCCATCAGCGCGAACGCGACCGACCCGGAGAGCGTGGATGCAAGGGCCTCGGGCCCACACCCAGGTTCAACATCAAGCGGCCGCATCAGCAACGGCGCGCCGTGCTGGTAGACGACAAGCTCCCATCCGCCGGATTCCTCGACGAGGAGCACATGCCGGCCGGACTCCTCGACCGCCGACGCATCCGCCAGCGTCTGCCACCTGCCCATGGCGGATATGTCAACGCGCCTCGGATCAAAACCCGCTCCGCGGGCAAGGGCGCCGGCGGCGTCCGCCACCTCTTCGCGCACAAGACCGATGAGAACGAGAGCGCCATTCTCGGATTCCCCGAGAACCTCGTGCGAGACAACGGTCTTTTCCACCGGGAAAGGCGAAATCTTGTCCGCCTGCAGCCTGGCCATGGAAGCGATCTCGGCCGGGTCCCTCGTGGGAAGCTCGACCACCCTGACAAGCGTGTCGCTGAGCGGAACCGCCACCGAAACCGCGCCGCGCGCGCGCCCGGCCGCCGCACGAACCGCGGCGCCGAGCGCCGCCGGCTCAAGCGGTTTCGAATTTCCGTCAACAGCCGGAACTTCCGCGTTAACGGCCGCGCGGCCGCCGGGTTTCACGATGGAAACACCGACGCACCCGCCTTCCGCAACCCAACCGGCATGAATGTCCCGGGGCATCGCCTGCGGCTACTCCTCTTCCTGCCACCTGAGAATCGTGAGGCGCCCGCGGTCGGCATTGAACCGAACAACGCTTCCGACACGCCGCCTCACGCCCTGCACCTCGCCGACGGAAGTGACACGATAGTAGTTCTCTTTCTGGGTGGTGATGTACTTGCGGATATTCTCGTCGTTCAGTTCCGGGATCCGCTTGAAAAGGTCAGCATCATCCTTGAAGAAAGCACCCTTGCCCTCGTACCCGGCGCGCTCCTCAACGACCGCGCCGGCAAGCACATCGTCCATCCCGGGAACCGACTGTAGAACGCGGCGCGTGGCGGCGTTGACGTTCACCTGCGCCCCGCCGTAGACGGTAAGCAGATCGGCAATGCCCGAAACGGTGATCTGCGCCGCGCCTTCCGCGCCCGGGTCAAGCACGCCTCCGTATAGTATGACCGGCGTGAAACCCTTGACAAGGAGAAGTTCCCCCACCGTATCCAGCGGCCCGTTCTTCGCGCGGATCGGCGGCTCAATCGTCGCGTAGTAGTCCTCGGTTTCGGCGCCGTCGCCCGGCCGCGGAGAGTTGTCGGTGTCAATCCAGTCCAGCGCCGGGTCAATCAGCTTCGGCCACATGTCCTCCGGAATCCCGCCGACCTCGAGAACCTTCTCCCATTCAAGCTCGGTCTTGAGCGTGTTGACGTTCCGCCGGGCTTTCTCCGTAACGATGGTTACGGTGACCGCGCCGTCCCCGGCCTTCTCTGTCACCGTTACGGATGCTCCTTCCTTCAGCCGCCTGGCGTCTTCGAACCAGCGGTCCCCTTCTTCCGCCTCGGCGTTGTCCAGAATGGCCTGGCTACGCACCATGAGCATGCGCGCGACTTCCACGCCGGACCGGGCAAGGTGCTCGGCCTTGACGCGTTTGCGGTAGTAGGACGTGATTCGCGCCTCGATGTGCGCGTCGAACGCCAGCGAGGAAACCAGCACGGATAGAAGGCCAAGGACCCAAAGCGTCACGATGAGCGCCGAACCGCCTCCGCGCCTGTTCCGACACGCGTTCACGGCTTGACCGCCTGCAGAAGCGCGACGGGTATCTCAACCAGCCTGCGAAGCTCCAGCGGCTCCCGCCCGCCCAGACCGCGGAGATGAACGGTCACCTCGACGTAGCGCGGAATCCTGTTCGTCAGTTCACCTTCCCACTCGTCTTCCCACTTTATCTCGCCGTCCTCGAGGCCGAGCGCGCAGCGACAGTCGAAGCCCTCCACCCTGCGGGATATGAAGACGGGCTTCTCATCCGACGGGTCGAAATCCTCCGGCTGCCCTACAACGCGCCACGCGCGCACCGATACCTGGGAATCATCCCCCGCACCCTCGATCGTGAACTCGACGCGGTGCGGGCTGTCGGCAAGCTCCGATTGCCGGCCGACAAGAGAGGAACCAAGCTTCACCCAGCTCACCTTGTCGTGCGCGTAGCGGCCGTCGGAACCGTCTTCAACGAGAAACCCGTACCCCTTCGCCTGCCCGTCGGGGCAGTATGCGGACCGCATCGCCATGACAAGCTGGTCAAGCACGTAGTCGCCGTGGTGTATGCCCTCGGCCATCTCCGTGCCGCGCTTCCACGCGGTGATGACGGTGTTGAAAGTCAGGTACGTCAGCGCGCTCACGACCACGAGGATCGAAACCGCAAGCAACAGCTCAAGCAGCGTGAAGCCGCCTCCGCGCCCGCCATGACGCCATCCCGCGCTCACCGCTTCTTCTCCTTGAAGTCCGGGTCCCGCACGAAAGAGACGACTTCTTCGAACGCTTCCCCTCCACGGTCCGCCCACGTAACCTTCGTGCGCATGACGCACAGACCGTCCTCGTCATCGTCCGGATCGACCTCGCGCGAGAACGTGAATCCAGGAACCAGCGAGGAATCCCCCGCAACCTCGAAACTGTCGAGGCTGTTGGTCTCCGTGGTGAAGTGCGCGGCTTCGCCGAGCGTCAGAACCCACTGCGCCGTCTGGTAGTCGCGCGCGCGGCGCATCACGGCAAGACACCGCGAAGCCGCGGTCAGCAGCACCGCCAGCCCGCTGCCAAGTATCGCCACCGCCAGCAGAACCTCCACGAGCGTCAGCCCCGCACGCCGCCGCAGCGCGCGCAATGCGGGAAGCCGCGACTCAGGGCCTGGTGATTTCCGCGCTGGAAAGGGCGTCAACACTGATGAGTATCCGTTCATCCCTGTCGTCCGATATCATCACACTGTACGGTTCGCATGTTCCGTTGCTGCTGTAAGTGATCGCAACTGAACCGGCCCTGGCCGTTCCGGCGGCGGCGCGCTCCACCTGAACCACGCGCACCCGGTCGAGCAGCCTGTCGAGCGTGCTCCCCGACCCGGTCCCGGCATCGCCGGCCGGCGCTTCGTCCTCAAGCAGGTCCTCCGCCGACGGCGCTTTGATCCGCTCCGGGTCGAAGCGCGGAGCGGGCGTCACCACTATGCGGCCAGCGTCAAGATCGATCCGCATCAGCATGTTCTCCTGCCGAAGCACCGCGAAACTGCGCGCGTACCGCCCCGCGGCCGCAACGGTGCGGGCCGCGGCCCGCAGCCTGTTGCCGCGCAGTGAACGCACGAATGTCGGCATCGTGACGGCCGTGACGATGCCTATGATCGCGAGAACCAGCAGCAGTTCGACGAGCGTGAAGCCTCTGTGCGCGGCGCGCATGTCCGATCCCGGCCGCCGCCGGTCACCAGCTCGTTATCTGGCCGGTTCCGTCGCCGGGGCCTGGTGAAACAACCTGGTAACCGTCGCCGCTCTGGCTGTACTGGTAGTCGTTGCCCCACGGATCCTTCGGGAGCCCGCCCCTGATGTACGGCCCGCGCCAGTTCGGCGAGCCGTCGCTCTGGATGAGGGAGTTCAACGCGGGCGGCAGGCGGCCGGTATCCACCTCATACATGTCCACCGCCGTACAGATGTTCTGAATGCTGGCCCTGCATGCGTCCACCATGGCCTTCTTCTGCTTGCCCGCGAAGTTCACGACTACCACGCCGGCAAGGATCCCAAGGATGGCGACCACAAGCAGCACCTCGATCAGGGTGAAACCGGATGCACCGCTCCGGCGCTTCTCATTGTCTTTTCCTCTCATGCCGCACCTCCATTGCATCAGCTGACCTCAGACGTTCAGCCCGCTCGTCATGTTGAACACCGCCATGAGAATGCTCACGGCAACAAACCCGACCATCACCGCCACCACCACGATCAGGATCGGCTCGAGCGCCGTGGTGAATATCTTCACGCTGCGGTCCAGTTCCCCTTCATATCTGCGCGCAATGTGGTTCAGCGCGCCGGCCACGTCGCCGGTCTGCTCCCCGATGGCCAGCATGTCGGTCATGATCGCGGGAAACACCTTGCCTGCCGCCAGCGGGCCGGAGATCGTCGTGCCGTCGGTCACCCTCGTGCGGGCATTGCGGATTTCGGCGGATATCACCGCGTTACCCACCGTGTCCTCGACAATCTCCAGCGCCCTGAGAACGGGCACGCCGTTGCCGAGCAGGGTGGAAAGCGTGCGCGCGAAGTTGGAATACACGGCGGACGCCACAATTCCGCGGATCAGCGGAATACGGAGCAGGAACGCGTGCCATGCGTTCCGCCCGCGCCCGCCCTGGATCAACCGCTTGAACATGACCCCGGCGATCCCGATGCCGACCAGCAGGAATACCCCGTACCTCGCGAGCCAGCGGCTGGTCCCGATCAGTATCCGCGTCGGAAGCGGCAACGCCATCTGCATCTGGTCAAAAATAAGCGTGAACTTCGGCACCACGTAAACCATGGAGAAGGCGAGCGTCACGACGCCCATGACGACGACAATCGCCGGGTACACGAGAGCCATCACGACCTTCTCGCGCACCTCCTGCACGCGCTCGTAGTGGGTCACGAGACGCCTCAACACTTCCTCCATCGCGCCGCCCACTTCGCCCGCCCGGATCATGTTGACGTACAGGTAGGAGAACGTGCGCGGATGCTTCGCCATGGCGTCGGAAAGGGAAACGCCCTGCACGATGGCTTCGGCGAGATCCGCTATCACCTTGTCGGACCCGCGCCCGGTCTTGCGGGAGGACAGCGTGTTCAGCGCCTGCCCGAGGCGCATGCCGGCGGATAGAAGATCGCTCAACTCCGTGGTGAAAATGAGCAGCTCCCGCCCGCCCATCCGGACCTCGCCCCGGCCGGGCCCGGCAGCCGCTGCCGCGGCGCCTTCTGAAACGGTCACGGGCACGACGCCGAGCCTCTCAACCGCGGCAAGCGCCTCCCGCCTGTCCCGTGCTTCGACAACACCCTTCACCTGCTCGCCGCCGCGGCTGCGGCCGGTGTATGCGTATGAAGGCATTTGCGCGGACCTCCTGTGGCTGAAATGGCCTGTCAGCCGGCGTCCTCGGAAACACGCACAACTTCGTCAACAGTGGTGACGCCCTCGGCCACCTTCTGCCACCCGTCGTCGCGGAGAGTCGTCAGCCCTTCCTCCATCGCGCGCTGGCGTATCTCGTGTGTGGGCCGCCTGCCGATCACCAGGGACTCAATCGCCTCGGTGACCTGCAGCAGCTCGAATATCCCGCTCCGGCCGCGGTAGCCGGTCCCGACGCACTTCTCGCAGCCGGCCGCCTCGAAAATACGACCCGACTCCATCTTGTCGTCCGGGAAACCCACCGCGCGGAGCGACTCGATGTCCTTGTGCGCCTCGCGCCGGCACTCGGGACACAAACGACGCACCAGCCGCTGCGCCACGACGGCCACCACGGCGGAAGCAACGAGGAACGGCTCCACACCCATGTCTATGAGCCGGGTAAAAGCGCCGGACGAGTCGTTCGTGTGCAGGGTGGAGAAAACAAGGTGGCCGGTAAGCGCCGCGCGGATCGCGATCTCCGCGGTCTCGGCGTCGCGGATCTCGCCCACCATCACCACGTCGGGGTCCTGGCGCAGGAACGACCTCAAGGCCCGGGCGAACGTAAGCCCTATATCGGGCCTGACAAGCACCTGGTTCACGCCGGCCATCTCGTACTCGATCGGGTCCTCGACGGTGAGTATCCGTTGATCAACGGTGTTGATCTCGTTGAGGAAGGCGTAGAGCGAGGTGCTCTTGCCGGAACCGGTCGGACCGGTGACGAGGATGATCCCGCTGGGGCGGCTTATGAGTTTCTGTATACGCGCACGGTCGCGGTCGCAAAGCCCCAACTGCGTGATGGTCGCTATGCTGCCCTTGCGCTGGAGAAGCCGCAGGCTCACGCTCTCGCCATATACCGTCGGCATCGTTGAAACACGGATGTCGAGCTCCTCGCCCTTCACCCTCAACCCGATCCGGCCGTCCATGGGCAAACGCTTCTCGGCAATGTCAACGTTCGCCATGACCTTGATGCGCGAGATTATCGCGGCCTGGAACCGCGCAAGCTGGCCGGGGACCGGGGTCTGGTGCAGTACTCCGTCTATGCGGTAGCGGATCCGCAGCCGGTCCTCCATCGGCTCGAAGTGTATGTCCGTCGCGCCCTGTTCGTAGGCCTCAAGCACTATCTGGTTCACGAACTTGACGATCGAGGTCTCCTTGTCGGCGTCGTCGAGATCGGCTTTGGCAAGGGATTGGTCCGCGGCGACGTCGTAGCGGTCGTCGCGGATCATGCTGTCCACGGTCTCGGCGCCGACACCGTAGAAACGGCGCGCGGCCTTGGCGATGTCGTCGGAGGTGCTGAGCCCCACACGCACGCGAGTGCCGGCGGCGATCCGCAACGCCTCGGCAAGCCCCGGAAAGAACGGATCGTTCACCGCGGCCGTCAGCACGTTGTTCTCGAATGAAACCGGAAGCACCAGATACTGGAACACCGCCTTGGTCGGAAGCCGGTCAAGCACCCCCTGCTCGATGTCGAGCGGCGCGAGGTCGATGAACTGCATGCCGAGCACGCCCGCCAGCGCCTTCAGCAGCGCTTCCTCCTGCGCATAGCCGCCGGCAACCAGCGCCCGCACAACTCCTTCGCCGCCTTCCCGGCGCGCGGCAAGAACAGCGTCGAGGTCAACACCGGAGAAAAGGCCGGTGCGGCGCAGGATCTCCGAGAGATGAGTTGTCTGGGATGCGCCCACGGACCGGATAATAACCGCAAGCACGCGGCGGCGTGAACGAAAAACGGAGCAGCCCGCCGGCGCGCGGATGCCGGCAGGCATCGGGAAATGGGCAGGCGGCGGGCGGCGTCAGAACCCCTGCCGTCTGCCCCATGCGGCCAGCAACCTGTCGAATACCGCCGAGACGGCCGGGTCAACCGACTGCCTGGCCGGGTCCTCGCGGAACCACCTGACCGACTCGCGGATGCCGTCCCTGAACAGGGTATTGCACCGGAACCCCGGCACCGCGGCCTTGATCTTTGAGTTGTCGAAGACGCCGGGCTCGGCCTTGTCGCCCTTCAGCCTGGCAACCATGTCGGGTTCGACGTTGCAGATGAAATCCGTCGGCATCGAGACAATCCTCGGATGCATCGCGCCGACCGCGGCGACGGTCTCGGAGTATATCTGCGACCAGGTCAGATGCTCGTCGGTCGTTATGTGGTACGCCTCGCCGATGGCATCCTTCAGGCCCGTCAACCCCGCAAGCCCGGCGGCAAAATCCGATGCGGCGGTAATCGCCCATGGAGTCCGGCCGCCGTCGTGGATGAATACCGGCTCTCCCCGCTCAAGCCGCGCGGCGAAGGTGTAACCGGCGCTCGTCACCGGGTTCGGAATCCACCGGTTCGAATAGGTGTGCGAAGGCCGCACGATCGTCACGGGAAATCCGGACTTCACGTGCCTGGCCATCAGCCACGCCTCGCACTGCTCCTTGTCGCGCGCGTACTGCGAGAACGGATTCCCCAGCCGCGAGGTCTCGCGGATAGGCAGCTCGCGGTGAGGTTTGGCATAGACTGTGGCGGAACTGATGAAGATGTACTGCGAGACCCGGCCGCTCAGAAGCTCGAAGTCGGTCTTGACGTCGGGAACCGTGTAGCCGAGGAAATTCACCGCGGCGTCAAACTCGAGCCCGCCCAGCGCGGCGGCCATGGAGTCCCGGCTGCCCCTGTCGGCGACAAGCGGCCTGGCGCCGGCCGCCACAGGACGCTTCCCGCGAGTCAGGATCCATACCTCGTCGCGCCGCGCGAGCAGCCTCTCAACGGTCGCCGAGGAGATGTTGCCGCTGCCGCCTATGACCAGAACCTTCATGCCGTTTACCCCGCTGCCGGAAAGAGGAAACCGCATTCTATCCGGCATCCCGGCAAACTCAAGCCGCGCCTGCCTGCAGCCTGCGTCTGCCGGCGGCCGGACATGCGGCATTGACTCTGCCGCCTCCCTTCTGCAACCTCACGGTATCGTTAACCGAAAGGACTCAGCCATGAAGCGAGCCGCCTTCCCGCCAGCCGATCTCCTCGTCCGCCCACACGAACTCTGGTCGCGCCGCTGGCTTCTTCTCGCCGCCGGCAGCCTTGAAAAGAACGATTTCAACGCGATGACCGTCGGATGGGGCAGCTTCGGCACGATGTGGAACAAGCCGTTCGCCCAGATCGTCGTGCGCCCCACGCGCCATACGTTCGCCTTCCTCGAGAAATACCCGACCTTCACACTGTCGGCGTTCACGGAAGAGCAGCGCCCGGCCCTGCAATTGACGGGCAGCAGGTCCGGCCGCGATTGCGACAAGATCGCCGAGTCCGGGCTCCACGTTGAGCCGTCGGCGAAGGTTGACGCGCCGTCGTTCACCGAGGCGGAGCTGGTGATCGAATGCCGCACCATCTACCGCGCCGACTTCGACCCGGCCGCGTTCGGCGACCTGTCAATCGAGCGCAACTACCCGAAGAAGGACTACCACAGGAGCTACTTCGGCGAAATCGTGGCCGCTTCGGCCGTCCCACGGCACTACCGCTGAACCGCCCGGTATTCGCGGACCTCTTCGAGCGGCCTGCGCGCGGAAGGAAGCGCCGGCGGCTCGTCAGCCGCGTAGCCCAGCGAAAAAACCACGTCTATTCGCGCGCGGCGCGGAAGCCCGAGCGCCTTCTTCACCCCCGCCGCGCTGAACCACCCCAGCCAGCACGTCCCCAGCCCCTCCGCCGCGGCCTGAAGCGCGAAATGCTCACCCGCAATCCCGATGTCCACCAGGTTGTACCGCACCCCGCGCAGCAGGCCGCCCACCCTTGCCGCAACCTTTGACGGCAAAGTGACAACCACGACGAGAACCGGCGCGCTCTTCGCAAACCCGTTCATCGCGTACGCGCCGGTGAACGCGGCTTCGGCCAGGAGAGCACGGCTCTCTGGATCGTCCACCACGATGAAATGCCACGGCTGCGAGTTGCAGGCCGACGGCGCAAGCCGCGCAGCCTCGATGCAGCGGTCCACGACCTCCCGCGGAACCGGCCTGTCCGAGTACCGCCGCACACTCCGCCTCGCCTTGATCACCGCCTCCAGTTCCATACCCGTCCCCCGTTCAATCCGCCCCTTACCGCGTCCCGCCGAGGAAATGCCCTGGGCAGTGAGACTCTGGCGCTTCCGCTAACGACCGGAGGTACGCCGCACCGTCGGGGCTTCGTTCTCTCCGTACGGCACCCTCTCCTCCCGCAGCAGATGCACGCAATGCTCATTGAGGCTCTCACCATGGCGCATCGCGCCGATGGCCAGGGGCTTGTGCAGATCCCGACCCACGCGGACAACAAACTTCCCTGAGTATTCCCTTCCGGCTGTCGCTTCCGGGAGCGGCCGACCATCCTGTTCATGGATGTCGATCCACTCTTCGACTGCCTGACAAAGCTCCTTGTATACCTTGGTCTCGTCATCTCCGTGGATGCCGCCAAGCATAAGCCCGGGACACGTCCCAACATAGCACCGGTCTTCTTCCGACCACTCGACTATCTTGAGGTATTGATCCCCCGCTTTCATTCCACAAACCCCACGGGACTGCGAATGCGATGCAGTCATGGCCGATCCGGGGCTATAGTATACAGCACATGATCATAAGCGCCAGCCGCAGGACGGACATTCCGGCATTCTACCCGGACTGGTTCATGAACCGGGTGCGCGCAGGCTCGTGCGTCGCCGTGAACCCGTTCAACCCGAGCCAACGCCGCGTAGTGTCGCTCCAGCCCGGCGATGTCGAGGCCGTCGTCTTCTGGACCAGGAACCCCGAGCCGCTTGAACAATACCTGCATGAACTCGACCGGCTCGGGATCGGGTACGTCTTTCTGTTCACCCTGAACGCCTACCCCGCCTGCCTCGAACCGGGCGCCCCCGGCCCCGACAGGGCAGTCCGGACCTTCCGCCGCCTGTCCGCATGCCTCGGCCCGCAAAGAATGGCATGGCGCTACGACCCGATCATCCTCTCGCGCGACCTCGACGCCGCATGGCACGCTGCACGGTTCGACGAACTCGCCTCCGCACTGGAAGGCGCGGCATCAAGGGCAATCACCAGCTTCCTCGACATGTACCGCAAAACCGCGCGCCGCCTCCGGGCTCTGAAGGACAACCTGCCGGATATACACCCCGACCCCGCATCGCATCCGGCGGCGCCGGAACTTCTACGGACCATGGCCGCTTCGGCGCGGAAACACGGCATGGCCCTCCAGACCTGCTGCGAACCGGGCGACTTCACCGCCTCCGGCTCCCGGCCCGGCGCATGCGTGGACGCCGCATGGCTCTCCGCCGCCCTCGGCCGGCCCGTTGCCGGCGGCCGCGACCAGGGCCAGCGCCCCGCCTGCCTGTGCTCCCTTTCCGTGGATATCGGCGCCCCGGACACCTGCCTGCACGACTGCGCATACTGCTACGCCACCTCGTCCCGCAAAGCCGCCATCAACGCCTTCTCCGCCCGCGATCCCGCATCCCCGTCCCTCCGCCCCGACCGTTCCGGCCGCAGCGGGTAACCCCCGCTGTTTTTCTCTTGCCCCGTGAGCGAACCTGATGCATTATGCGCGCTTCGTTGCAGGTTCATGCACAAATGATCATACAGGAAAACACAGGCCTGGCGGCGGAACGGCTGCAGAAGATCCGCGATTTCCTGCGCCTGCGCCGCGCGGCGCGTGTCGCGGAACTGCGCCGGGCGCTGGGAGTGTCGTCCGCCACCGTCCGGCGCGACCTCGCGGAGCTTGAGGCGGTCGGCCAGGTGAAGCGCGTCCACGGCGGCGCGGTTGGCGTCGAGGGCCGGCTGGAGGAGCCGCTTTTCGACGACAAGGCCTCAATCGCGTCGGCGGAGAAGCGTGCAATCGCCGGGGCGGCCCTGGCGTGCGTGAAAGCGAACATGTCGGTCTTTCTGGACGGCGGGAGCACGGTGCTGCTCCTGGCGGAGCTGCTTGCGGGCCGCGCCGACATCACCGTGGCGACGAATTCCCTGCGCGTGGCCGGCGTTCTTTCCGCGGCCGGCCCGCACCTGATCCTGATCGGCGGCGAGCTTCGCAGAAAGAGCCAGACGTTCGTCGGCCCCCTGACGGAGCCTGTGGTGGAAAACCTGCGGTTCGACCTGGCATTCATGGGAACGATGGGGCTTTCGGCGGAAGACGGGCTGACGACCACCGATCCGCACGAGGCATTCACCAAGGGCCGGGTCATGGGAAGGTCGCGCCAGGTCGTGCTGCTGGCGGACAGCAGCAAGATAGACGCTGTCTCGTTCGTTTCTTTCGCAAAAGTAAGTGAGATTGGCACGCTGATCACCGACGCGCATGCACGCGCGGCGTCGGTGCGCGAGTTCCGTAAACTGGGTGTGAACGTCGTGCTTGCCGGATCGCGGCGGACAAGAAACGCCGCGGCGGCTGCGCGCAAAGGAGAGTGAACGATGCCGAACTACCTGAGCAACATGAGACCCGATTTCAAACCACGCACTGTGCAGTGCGGCAAGATCCCGTGCTACCAGTACAGGGGATCGCTGAAGGACGCGGTCGCCGACGGTTCGTTGTCGAAACAGACCGCGATCGACATGCTGGAGGACATGCTGACGATCCGCGAGTTCGAGGAGATGATCGTCAAGCTGCGCTCCGGCGCGTATGAGCCGACGCCGACATACAACTACCGCGGCCCGACCCACGTCTCCATCGGGCAGGAGGCGACTTCCGTCGGAGCCTGCTTCGGGATCGCGCCGGACGACTACATAACCTCGACCCACCGCGGCCACGGCGACAGCATCGCCAAGGGCTGCGCGGCAATTCGCGCCATGGATGTGGAGGACCTCCAGGCCCGCGTGCCGGACGCGAAAGCGAAGTCCCGCAAGGAACTTGTTGAAGCGGCGCTGGAAGACCATGTGTACCGGACCATAGCGGAGCTCTTCGGCAAGGAGGACGGCTACTGCAAGGGCCGGGGCGGCGGGATGCACATCGCGGACTTCAAGGTGGGCCACCTCGGCGCCAACGCAATCGTGGGCGGCGGAGTGCCGATAGCCACCGGCGCCGCGACCGCGGCCCGCTACCTCGGCGACGGGATCGTGACCTGCTGCTTCGCCGGCGACGGCGCCTATGCAAACGGCGTCGTGCTGGAATCGCTGAACTGGGCCGCGATGGGCCAGTTCACGAACGCGCTGGCAAAGGACAAGGCGTTCGGCCTGCCGGTGATCTACCTCATAGTGAACAACCACTACGGCATGACCCACCGCTCAGACGACGAGGTGATGGGAGTCGAGTTCATGTCGCGCCGGGCCGCCGGGTTCGCAGACAACAACATGCACGCGGAAACCGTGAACGGCATGGACGTGATGGCCGTGCGCGACGCGGTGATGCGCGCGGCGGAAGGGTGCCGCAAGGGCAAGGGGCCGTACCTGGTTGAGCTGGACACCTACCGCTACTACGGCCACTCGCTGAGCGACCCGCGCAACGAATACAGGACGAAGGACGAGGAAATGGCGTGGAAGGCGGTGGACCCCGTCGAGACGTTCGAGCGGGACCTGCTCGAAGCGAAGGTCGTCTCGCCGGCTAAGCTGAACGCACTCCGGCAGAAGGTGGCCGACCGCAACGCGCGCGCCGCGAAGAAAGCGGCTGACGCGGCCGACCCGAACCCGGCCGACGTCATCAAGTACATGTACACCGACACCGCGGCCGACAAGGTGCCGGAGCGCTTCGCCAAGGTGGAAATCGTGAAGGAGGCGCCGGTGATCAAGCGCACCGACGCCGGGGAATTGACCTACAAGGACGCGATCAAGGAGGCGCTGTTCGAGGAAATGCTCCGCGACGGACGCGTCATCCACTACGGAGAGGACATCTCCGACTACGGCGGGGCGTTCAAGGTGACCAAGGGCCTGCTGGAGGCGTTCGGCCGCCAGCGCGTGTTCAACTCCCCCATCTCAGAGGCTGCGCTGTGCGGCGTGGCGGTGGGCGCGGCGATGACGGGCCTGAGGCCGGTGGTGGAGCTGATGTACATGGACTTCTGCCTCATGGCGTCGGACCAGATCAGCAACCAGGCGGCGAAGTGGCACTATATGTCCGGCGCATGCGCCGAGATCCCCCTCGTCTATCGCGCGTCGGTCGGCGGCGGCAAGGGCTATGGCGGCCAGCATTCGCAGACGCTGGAGTCGGTCTTCGCCCACATCCCGGGCCTCTACGTCGTCTACCCGGCCACGCCGTACGACGCGAAGGGCATGCTGAAATCGGCGATCAGGGACAATAACCCCATCCTCTTCGTGGAATCCCAGCTCCTCTACGGCAACAAGGGGGTCGTCCCGCGGGAGGAATACCTGATCCCGCTCGGAACGGCGGACGTGAAACGTCAGGGCAAGGACCTGACGATCGTGTGCTGGGGCCCGGCGGTCCTGGATTCCCTCGCGGCGGCGGAAATGCTGGAGAAGGAATCCGGAGTCAGCGTCGAGGTGCTCGACCTGCGCTCGCTCGTTCCTCTGGACGAGGCGGCGATCCTCGAATCGGTCCGCAAGACCGGCCGCTGCGTGGTGGCCAGCCAGTGCATCACGATAGGCAGCTACATGGGCGACATCACGTCACTCATCATGGAGAAGGCGTTCGACTCACTCGACGCCCCGGTCGTCCGCGTGGGCGCGAAGAACGGCATCGCCCCGCAGTCGCACATCCTGGAAGCGGCGTTCCTGCCGAACGCAAAGGATATCGCGGCGGCGGCGCGCGGCATTCTGTGATTGGCCGGCGGCCGTGAAAACGGCCGCGATTGTTGATGTGTTTGCCCGCGCCGCGGCAAAGCCGCCGCCCGCGCGGATCCTGGAAAGGTGGAAAACAAAATGGCACAAGCCGTGGCTATGCCCAAGTTCGGGCAGATGGTTGAGGAATCGTCCATCGTCAAGTGGCACAAGAAGGAAGGCGACTCCGTCCGCAAGGGCGAGATCCTGTTCGAGATCGAGACCGACAAGGCGGTGATGGAGGTCGAAAGCTTCTTCGAAGGCACACTCCTGAAGATACTGGTGAAGGAGAACGTGTCCGTCCCGGTCTCATCGGTGGTCGGCTACATAGGCACGCCGGGCGAAGCCATACCGGCAACACCACCCCCCACCGCGGCGGCGGCACCGGTCCCGCCGCAAACACCGGCGCCCGCGCAGCCGGCAAAGCCGCAGCCTGCGCCGGTCCAGCAGGCGTCCGCAGCCCTGCCCGCAGTTGCGCCGCGCGCGCCCGCCTCCGTGCGCCCCGACGGGCTTGTCCCGTCGGACGCAAAGGTCACACCGGGCGCCCGCGCGCCCGCCCCGGCCCTGCCTGCCGCGCCCGCGCGGCAGATCATCTCGCCGAGGGCGAAAGCGCTGGTGAAGAGAAGCTGCATTGACCCGTCGCCCATCGCCGGATCAGGCCCGGGTGGACGTGTGCAGGAACGCGACGTGCGCGCCTACATGGAAAGCCGCAATTACTCCGCGATCCGCATCAGCCCGGCGGCAAAGAAGCTCGCCGCCGCCAGGGAGGTGGACATCCTCCGCGTCCGCGGAACCGGCGCCGGCGGCCGCATCATGATCCACGACGTGGAACGCGCTGTCGCGGAAAGACCGCGCGCCCTTACGAAGATGCGCCAGGTGATAGCCCGCCGCCTTACGGAGAGCTTCACCACCACGCCGCACTTCTACGTGACGGTCGCGGCGGACATCACCGACCTGCTCGTGTTCAGGAAAGACCTGAAGAACCGCGGGGAAGTGTACACCGTGACGGACTTCGTGCTGGAAGCGGTCATCATGTCCCTGCAGGAGTTCCCGATCCTCAACAGCGTGTGTGACGGCCGCACCGTGCGCTGGCACGGCAGCGTTGACCTCGGCATGGCTGTGTCGCTGGAGGACGGGCTGGTCGTGCCCGCGATCCGCAACGCGCAGGATCTGGGGATGCGGGAGCTGCACGACACCGCGGCTTCGCTCGCCGCGCGGGCAAGGGAAGGCAAACTCACTCCCGACGAGATGACGGGCAGCACGTTCACAGTCTCCAACATGGGCATGCTGGATGTGGACACCTTCCACGCGATCATCAACCCGGGCGAGGCCGGGATACTGGCCGTGGCAACCGCGCGGGATCGCGTGGTAGCCCGGAACGGGAAAATGGAAATACGCTCGATGATGAACATGACGCTGTCGGTTGACCACAGGATCGTTGACGGGTCGCTGGCGGCGGATTTCGTGAACGCAATCCGGAAGAAGCTGGAGGATGTGGCTCTATGGACAAGTTTGACGTAGTTGTGATGGGCGCCGGGCCCGGCGGCTACCCGGCGGCAATACGGGCGGCCCAGCTCGGGGCATCCGTGGCGATCGTCGAGCGCGAGAAACTCGGCGGAACATGCCTCAACTGGGGCTGCATCCCGACGAAGACGCTGATCGCGTCGTCGGAACTCTTCCATGCCGCGCGCCGCGGCGAGGCGCTGGGAATCAAGGCCGGCAAGCTGGAGTATGACTACGCGGCCATGGCGAAACGCAAGGACGAGGTCGTCGCCACGCTCAACCGCGGAGTGGAACAGCTCCTGAAGGCGAATGGTGTGAAGATATTCGAAGGCACGGCCTCGTTCGACGCGCCGACCCGCGTGAACATCGCGCCGGCCGGCGAGGGCCGCGACACCCGGATCGAAGGCGGCACGGTCATCATCGCCACCGGTTCGGCATCCGCTGTTCCGGGCTTCCTTCCGAAACACAGGCGCGTGGTCGAGAGCCGCGCGTTTCTCGACCTCACCGCCCTGCCATCGAGCCTGCTCGTGCTTGGCGGCGGAGTCATCGGCTGCGAGTTCGCGTGCATGGCGGCACAGCTCGGCGCCGAAGTCACCGTTGTCGAAATGCTCGATGACATCCTCGCGATGCTCGACTCCGACGTGCGCCGCGAACTGAGACGCCACATGGAGCAGGATCTCGGCATCCGCGTCCTCACCGGCAAACCGCTGGAGAACATAGAGGCGTCTGCTTCCGGCGTTTCAGGCAAGGCCGGCGAAACTGAACTCAAGGCCGACATGCTTCTTGTTTCGGTCGGCCGCAGGCCGGTCACGGATGGACTGGCGCTTGACCGCGCCGGCCTGTCGGTGAACGAGCGCGGCTTCATCGCCGTCGACGCCGCCTGCCGCACGCGCAACGCAAGCGTCTTCGCGATCGGCGACGTCACCGCCGGCAGCACGCTCCTCGCCCACGCGGCGACGGCGCAGGGCGTGACCGCCGCGGAGAACGCGGTGCTGAAGACGCGCAAGCCCGCCGGCAGCCTCGTGCCGTCGTGCATATTCACCTCGCCGGAGATCGGGGCCGTGGGAATCACCGAACAGCAGGCGCGCGACGCGGGCCGCAAGGTCAGCGTGGGCAAGTTCGGGTTCGCCGGACTCGGCAAGGCGCTGGCCTCGGGCGAACCAAACGGGTTCGTCAAGCTGATCGCCGATTCCGAAACCGACCAACTGCTCGGAGCGCATGCCGTGGGTCCTCACGCGACGGACCTTATCGGCGAAGCGGCGCTGGCGATTCACGGCGAATTCACGGCGGAGGAACTCGGGCGCGTGATTCACGCGCACCCGACCTTCGCGGAATCGTGGATGGAAGCCGCACACGCGCTGCACGGCGCCTGCATCCATGCCGCGCCAAAACGCAGGAAGTAGCACAGAACCCAGACGGACAAGCCCACCCGCCCCGGTGGGCTTGTCCCGCCGGACGGAAAGGTTGGGGTGCGGACTCCGACGCCTGCCCATACCCCCTTCCCTCTGCAGTCCTTGACTGCGGCCGGGACAGCCGGCTCCGCGTCGGGAATGCGGCTGCGATCCATCCGCCCGGTTATGCCTTGGCCGTTATTCGCGCCGTAAACGCTTGGCACCGTTCGCAACCTTGGGCTATTGTCCCGCGCGGCAATGCGGCATTGCGCCCGCATGTTGTTGTTTGACACACGGAGAGGTGACCGAGTGGCCGATGGTGCAGCACTGGAAATGCTGTGTACCCCTAAAGGGTACCGCGGGTTCAAATCCCGCCCTCTCCGCCAGCCTTCGCATGAAACAGTCGACACGCGAGTCCGCCTGGTCGGTGTACGTTCTCTACAGCCCAAGCGCCAAGCGCACCTACGTGGGCTGTGCGCACGATGTGGCGGCGCGTCTCACTCAGCACAATGCCGGTAAGGTGAGCGCCACGCGCCGAGGCGTGCCCTGGCACGCCGTGCATACGGAACATGTAGGGGAGTATGTGTTGGCTGTGCGCCGTGAACGGTACTACAAGAGTGCCGCGGGCCGGCGTCGTCTCAGGGCCATCCTCCCGGCGCTCGATGCAAGGCTAACGTCACGTCCTGCGCCCGCGACGCCAGCGACGTGAGGCAGCGCGGCAGGAAATGCTGCCCGCCCCGCTCCGCGGGGCGAGGTCTCGCCTCTGCCCGAAGGCAGAGGCGGATGTACCCCGCAAGGGTACCGCGGGTTCAAATCCCGCCCTCTCCGCCAGCCTTCGACCTGCGGGCTTCGGCTGGCACGCCATTCGACGCGCCCGCTGCCGCGGGCTTGCTCATGGCAAGCCATCTTGCGGCGCGGCGAATGCCCTGAGCCTGTCGAAGGGCTGTCTGCATCCCTGTGAAACTGGACGACGACGGACCACGGGGCCGGGAACCGGACATGCAAGACGGTGCTCTACGAAACGACGAAGCACTCGACCCTGTATTGGGTGCAAAGATCGCGGATGCCCGGGGAGATCGAGTGTGCAACGAGGAACGCCCGGCCCTGGCCGTGCTTTTGCTCGTGTGTGAGTTCCAGCATGGCTCGGTACTTCAGTGCCTGGAGAACGCCGGGCAGATCGAGGTCGCCAACACGGAGTTCAATTTCCACGCCGATGATCCGGCCCAGTGAGTCCTCAAGTACGATGTCCGCACGGTCGCCGGTTGGGAACGAGGATTCGACTTTGACAGTGCGCAGTCCCGCTTCACCCAGCACGGCCGAGGGGTCGGCGGCGACGCGTTCCTTGAGGTGCTTGTGTTCGGGAGATTCGCCGCCGGTGCCACGGACACGGGGAGAATGCTTCTTTCGCAGGGCCCTCGTCACGAGGTCTGACCGGCCAGCCCGACGCTTGAAGATTGCGACCAGCGTTTCGTACTCCTCTTTGCTGATCCGCTTCAGGCCTGACTTGCGGTCGCCGAATCCGCGAAGGTTGTAGCTGGGCTTGTAGCCCAGGACGCGGTTGAGTTCTGCGCGCTGAACGAATCCGTTCGACGAAAGCAGTTCGGTGGCCGCCTGCCAGCACCAGCAGATCTCGGTGCCATCGACGTACCTTGTAACGGTTGTGTCCGGATTTCGGTGGATTCCCTCAAGGGCGCGAGTGACAGCAACGATGCCTTCTTTGCCCCGCACGGACTTCACCGCATACGTCGAGCCATCAGCCTTCTCTCTCAACTCGGTCCGGCCTGAACGGGATTCATAGATGAGCACAGGGTCATCGGCGTGTAGTTGCACGCCAGCCTGCTGTCGCCCGTCGGGCAGCCAGACGCCGGACGGCTCCCGCTTCGAGTTGTCCGCGCGTGGTGGCCAGTGAGTTGTGATCCAGTAGTTCATGAGGCGGCCGGTCAGGTTGCCAGCACGCGGCGCACCTGATTCTTGCCCAACAGCTGCCAAAGTATCCGATGATCGTCGGCCTCGTGTCGGATGCGGCCGGCGACGATAGCCGGCGAGATGCGTAGCTCAGCGGACAATGCCCGGATCTGTGCCGCGGTGGAGTGACAGTCCAGGCGGGCGCCCTGCCAGGCCGACTCTGGAATGAGTGCATCGGACGCCAGGCGGTCGGCGTCGCGCTCCATGGGTGACGTTCCACCCGCTTCGAGATCGTCGAAGAATGCTTCCGCGCCGCCCTCCAGATGCAGGGCCACGTGGGCCAGTTCGTGCGCCAGTGTGAACCAGAAATTGTCCAGGCGGTCGTATCTGAGTGTGAGGGCGATCAAGGGGCGCTCATCGGGCATGATCAACGCCGCGCCGTCGAGGTATGTCTTCGGAAGGTGCTTTTCCGCGAGCAGGTGGATACCACTCTTCGCCAGGTACTCACGGGCCAACATCACGCCGTCCTCGAAATAGCTCAATCGGGCCACCTCACGCATGAAATCGAGGGTGACGGTTCCGGGGGCATAGGGTGACACCTCTTGCTCGGTCGCCAGATGCATGACGCGTATTTTCCAAGCGCAGAGCGCGTAAGGATCCATCTCCTTGCCGTCTCTAACATGCTGCCGGGCGCACATGGGTAGCGCCACGTCTTCCTCAAAGGGCTCGGAGAACCTGCGCATGATATCTTCCGCATGTTCACGTACGCACTGCGCAGAGCCCGGAAACTCGATCCAGCCCCGCTTACGCATTTCCACGACAGGGAAACGACCCCACTCGATATCGATGGCGGTATCCGGCAACGCAGCGTCATCCTCTCCGAGCAGAGATGAGGCTGGGATGCCCAGTCCCTTATGCAGGCGGCGCATCATGGACAGACTCAGCGCCCGCTTGCCGGAGAGAACTTCGGACACCCGGCTGGCAGTGCCAAGGTAGGGAACCAGATCCTTCTGCTTCAGGCCGGACTGCTCCATACGGAACTTGATCGCCTCGATGGGGTCCGGAAGCGGAATCGGATGGACCTTGTCCTCGTAGAGCTGAATCAGCGTCGCCCACACATCTAGTTCCGCCTCCTCCGGGGAGCCCGGCTCGGCATCCATGAGCTGCTCGACGTAGGCCAGAGCCGTGTCGTATTGCTCCTCGTTCTTGATGACAAAAGGCTTCATCGCTTGACCCCTCCCGCAGGCGATCACACCGTCGTTACGTCGATTCTGTCATACTCGGCATGTGTGCCGATGAACCGGACGTACATCACCCCGGTATTGTAGTGCACCTTGACCACCAACCGGTGCTTGTTGCCACAGATGTTGAAGACCACCCGATTCCCCGCCACGATGCTCGCGTTCCCGTACTGCGCCTTGATCTCGGCCGGTGTTAGCCACGCCGCATGCTCCGCCTCCGCGTACCACGCCAAGAGCGCCTGTTTGGCATCCGGATTGCGCTCCCAGAATTCGCGAAGCGTCTTCTTCTTGATTACCCGCATGAGAATATTCCCATATCACGCGCCACCATGCAACAGCTATTTCCCAATATGGTAACTGCGTGCTTGCCCCCCGCTACGCATGCTGCCGGCTTCTGCTTCTTGCCGGTCGGCGGTCATCGGACCGCCGGCCCGCTTGAGCAGATCCTTGGCGGCTGCTTTGAATGACATCAGTTTTGTGGTCATGGGGCTTCCTCCGAGAGGGCCAGGACCGCATCGAACTCGGCGGGTGCGACGGGCATCACGGCGAGACGGGGGCGATGAACAAGGGGAAAAGTGGCGAGTGCGGGTGCAGTCTTGATCTTGGCCAGGGGCACAGGCCGTGCAAGCGTCTTGACCGGACGGAAATCGCAGGTCAGCCAACGCGGGTCCGAACTGGTCGGATCGGGACGGGCGCTTCCGCTAACTTCAAGAACGCCCACGACTGCCATTTCGCGTTGGCTGTGGTAGTAGAGAACGCGATCGCCGGGACGCATGGCGGCAAGATTGTTTCGCGCCTCTGGATTTCGGACCCCGCGCATAGCGAAGGAGCCGCGCCGGACAATCTCGGCCCAGGAGGTCCGGAAGGGCGCGAATTTGATCAGCCAGAAGGCCTTTTTTTCAGGTGTTGACATCTTTTCCGGGATTTCGTTTCATATTGCCAGACACAGCCACCACGTGTGGAAGAGTGTTTTAGGGCGCGTTCGAAAGAGCGCGCCTCGTTTTTTGTGCCTCCGCGTACCGACGGTGCCACTTGGCTATATTGGGGCCTGTTGGGTATGCAGTCTTCAGAAGGAACCCGCTGCGTGCTAACGCTTTAACAATGACCACATAGCGCACGCCCGGGTGCCAGACATTCCAGTAGCGACTCGATTGTCGCGGCTCCCACCAGACTTTCAACGTCGACCAATTGGTGATCACTGGCCGAATCCATGGAATGCGCGTCAATCGATCCACAGTCGGATTCGCACGGGCAGTCTCTGGTTGCCCTTGTGTCACGACATGCCAATATCCGAGAAGGCCGTAAAGACGATCACCTTGCGGTTTCCGTCATTCAGGGGGGCGTCGATCTTGCCCTGTATCAGCCGCTTCAGTTCCTGAAACTTGGCGTCCCGGTCCGGCGTAACAGCCGCGGCCTTTTCATGGATGGCGATAAGCTGCTTGCGATCCTTGTTGAGATCCCTCTTCCACTTCTTGCGGTCGATGTGCTCCAACTTGATCTGGATCTTCTTCCCGACCATCAGGCGTTCGAGCAGGGCGGCTTCCTCTTCCTCCCCCTGGTCCTTGAAAAGGTCCGGGCTGGTATACTTGTCCAGGTTGCCTTCGAAGTGATCGATCTTCTGCAGGAGATCGTCGATCTTCTTGATCGTGCGGTCGATGGAGACTTCGAAGCTGTGGATACTGCTTTCAAGCCGCTTGAGGTAGTTCGTCCGCATCATGCCGATAAGGTAGAACTCGCGCTGCTTCTGGTCTTGCAGGACCGATACGTCTTCCGCCGCATCCGGGTACTGTGAAATGGCGTCCGGCAGGATGTACGCCGTCGGGTTGAAGATGGTCAGCTTGTATTCCGAGATGGCTGAGTGCAGTTCATCGTACGACGGGAAATAGCCTTTCAGGTCCGTGACAGGATGCAGGGCGATCGGTTTGAGCCGCCTCGGGAACTCGCCAATGCCCTTGCTTCCGTAGTAGTCGATGATGTGCTTCCGGGATCGGGAGATCGTCAGCTCATCGAGCAGTTTGAAGAAGGTGGAGTCCAGGGCATCGAGCAAGCGGTTCACTTTGCGATCGGGGTTCTTCTTCGGATCGGCCCACTGCGTGAACTGGGTTTGGGCGTTCTTCATCACCTGCGAGATGCTTGAAACCTGCAGAGAGTCCTGGAAAGCCGTGTCCACGTCCTGCGTGATGAGAAGGAGCTGGTTTCGGAGATCCTTGAGACTGTTGTTGACCGGGGTCGCGGAAAGGAGCAGCACTTTCGTATCCACCCCGGTCTGGAGAACGCGATCCATAAGGAACTCATAGCGTGTGATTCGGCGTGTGCCGTCTTCGCGTTCCGTGCCCCGCGCGCTGTTCCGGAAATTGTGCGACTCGTCAATGACCACCAGGTCGTAATTGCCCCAGTTGTGGGTTTCGTAGGTGTCCCGCCCGAGGTCGGTATGCGCGAGGACTCGATACGCGAAACGGTCTCCCAGCAGCGGGTTCCGCGTGTCGTTCTCGCGGTAGATGTTCCAGTTGTCTTCGAGTTTCTTGGGGCAGAGAACAAGCACCCGGCCGTTGAGTAACTCGAAGTACTTGATGACGGCCAGCGCCTCGAATGTCTTCCCCAGGCCCACGCTATCGGCAACGATGCAACCGTTGTGTTTGAGGATCTTGTTGATCGCGCCTTTCACACCGTCCTGCTGAAACGGATAGAGCATGTTCCAGACGTGGGATTCAAAGAAGCCCGTCTTCTCGTCGAGAAGGCCGCCCTTGTCGGCCTCGGACAGGTAGTCCTCGAAGATATGAAACAGCGTCTTGAAGTAGACGAATTCGGGGCTGTGATCCTGGTAAAGCTGGGCCAGATAGCGCAGCACCTCATCCTTCACGTCCTCAACAAGGGAGACGTCATTCCATACTTCATCGAACCAGTTTGTCAGATCGTCGCGGTCTCTCTTGTCGTTGACTTCCAGGTTCAGTTCGATGTTGTTCCCGGAGGCACCCAGGCCCAACCCGCTGACGGTGAAGTTCGAACTGCCGATGATTGCTTCGGACACACCGTTGTTGTTGGTGTGGTACATCTTCCCGTGGAGGAAACCAGGTTTGATGATGGACCGGACATCCACCTTGTCGCGGAGCCAGCGTGAGCATTCGGCCGCGATGCGCTTCTGTTCGAGGCGATTCGCCAGGGCGAGAGCGTCGTTCTCGATCCGGAACGCCTTCTTCTCGGTCTTTTCGGGGTCCAAGGACTGGATAAAACGGGGTTCGCCAAAGAGGAAGCGGAGACGCTGAATGCTTTCCAACTCGTCCTTGAGGGCAGCATAGGCGTAGATGGTGAAGTATGCCGAGACGAACGAGAGGTCCGCACCGGGTTTGATCCTGGTGCGCAAGAACTCGCCTATGACACCCCGCTTATGGTTGTCCCATATGCCTGAGGCGATTGTGCCTGTGTCGGGCATTGTCAGTTGCTTTCCTCTTCACCCTTGCCGGCTTCCACCCAGACGTCGACTTTCGACACCTTGAACTTCCAGAAGTGGCCGACCTTGTGCGCGGGCATACCACGCTGCCGTATCCACCGGTGGATAGTGTCCTGGCTCACGCCCAGATGCTGGGCGATTTCCTCAAGCGACACCCATGGTTCGGGTTTCATGACATGCTCCTCGATTCCTGAAGGCTTACGCCATGGTGCGCAGTATTGCAGACTCGTGCTGTAGGATCAAGACCTTGCAAAACTCAAAAGGCCGAATTGTCCAGCCGCCGGCTGCCATGCGTGAATGAAGGGGACTCAAAACGGTACGAGCTCAGGTTGCACCCGCGCCCGGCAGTGCTCCGGAATAGCGGCCAGCAGTTCCAGGAGGCGATCCCGGTCCCGAGGTCCCGCCAAGATCTCGCGCCGTTCACGTGGAAAGAAGTCGCAAACCAGGATCAAGCGTTTTCACGGGAAATAACAAGGGGGGCGGCAAGTGAAAACACGATGATCCGTTCTCCCGTGATGGTACTGATATCCGTAT